>CEPP01001202.1_pt1 | contig 237317 bp, 238 predicted proteins | sample 530521 | NCBI WGS metagenome assembly CEPP01 (sample SAMEA2620256, study PRJEB7988) | marine metagenome | biome: marine biome (ENVO:00000447); feature: surface water layer (ENVO:00002042); material: "saline water (ENVO:00002010), including plankton (ENVO:xxxxxxxx)" | depth 5 m | reverse complement strand
GCGCGCCGGCCTGTGTTGCTTGTCGTTTATTTAGAACGACTAAATCACACTCCTCGCGCCTTGATTGGTGCATTTTAAGTCACAACAGAGGCGGCTCTGAAAGATCAACAAGCCCTAGACACCACCAGCCAATCCACTCCCTGCTCCAGAACGCAATGACGATAAAAGGAAGCACAGAATATCTTGTCCAGACACTCACGGGATTGGCGTGTCGCATCCAGTTTTCATCATCAAGCTTAAAAATCCCGGCAATTTTCCGTTCCAATGTCATGTCGTATTACCTCTGGGTAAGTAAAAGTTTTTTTAAGATTTAGCTTTGCCTTGAAAGATGAATAAACGTCCGCTTGAGAGTGCGAAGTATGATGTTCGGTTTCAAAAATCAAACAGGTAAACCACAAGCAATTTAATGGTAGCCGTCATCGTAATGTCATAACAAATCTGCATCATGATTTCCCATTTGTATGTGGTGGTATGATGCTTAAAACGGTTCGTAGCAGGATTCTGTTCTTTTCCTCTTTCTCTGTCTTTGCGCTCTCGGCGCTGGCATTTTTGTCCTGGTCAATCATTGGAAAGGCGCAAAATTCCGCTGAACAACTTATCCAAAACAGCCTGACTGAATCCTGGTTATTGACTGATTTGGAACAGGATCTCCGTCACTTGCAAGATCTCTCATTTAAAACCAAGGCTCAGTTACTGCTATGGAGTGAAATTAACCAGCAATTTGAAGTGCTTTCACAATCAATTCCTGCCAAATTGCATGCGATTGAGCAAAATCCACAACTACGTAACTGGTACAACGAAAGCACCGATCTTCGCGAACCGCTGGCGGCTTATCTTGACGAACTGGGCGCAGGAATCGCCGAGCAGAGCTATTATCAGGCGGGGAAAACCGTGGATTTCTCCCTCTTTCCGGTGCTGTCCCCCCTGCTGGAAAAAATAAATATCCGCAAGGAAACCAGTCGCAACCATATCTCCCAGGACTCAGATGAACTGCTAAATTATCTTGGCCGGCAACAGGTTTCATTGATCAGCGGCTTCATATTTTTTCTGACCGTAATTGTGTTGATGACCTTCTGGTTAAGAAAAACCGTTATTTTCCGGCTGCAACGCATCGAGCAGGATATTCAGGCAATGGATAAAAATTCGGATCTGGCCACCCCACCGACTCTGGCTGGTTCCGACGAAGTAGCTGGTGTGGCGACCGCTTTGATTCGACTGGTAGGCCGATTTGAGGGATTTATTGGCGATATCAGAAATGCCTCGAAAATCGTGAATGAGCGTTCCGATCACCTTGATAGCCAGGCAAGAGAACTGGAGTCCGCATCCCGAACGACACATGATCATATTCAGGAAGTCACCCTGTCGATGCAGGCAATGGCCGAACAGGCTTTTACAATTGAAACATCAACGCATGACTCAACTGAGACCCTTCGATCTGCCGTAACAGCGAATGCTGTTATTCAATCAGGCCTCAAAAAAAGCGAAATGGCGGCAGATAATACCGTTGAAGTGATTGCAAGAGTGACGAGCTCAATACAAGAACTAACAGAATCAACCTCAAAAATTGAAAAAGTCATTAGCGTCATCGCCGAAATAGCTGAACAAACCAATCTGCTGGCGCTTAATGCAGCCATTGAAGCCGCCAGAGCTGGCGAACATGGTCGAGGATTTGCCGTTGTTGCCGACGAAGTGCGAACCCTTTCGCAACGCACCACCGACTCTACGGGACAAATTCGGCAATGGGTACATGATCTGATTCAGGTTGTGGAAGCCGTTGATGACCAAATCACAGAAATGAAACATGCCGGGGATGGCAATCGCCACACTTTAAACGAACTTAAAGAACAGCTTGCCACCATGAATCACTGGTTTGCCGATTTAGAGCAACGGACAACAACCATTAACCAAGCCCTTTCAATGCAACGAGAAGAGATTGACCGGGTCGGTTTGCGATTCGCAACACTTGATAATCATGCATCAACCGTCAGTGAAACCATCGCTGGCAGCAGAGCCATCAGTATCGCATTGAAAACCGAAGCGAATTCGATGAACAACCTCACCGCACGCTTTCGGACTTCTTTTGATAGTTAAAAAACAGGCCGGGCAACGAGATTAATTATTGAGAGGCTGTGTAAAAATCTAACACGTTTCGATTCTTACACGGCCTCAAATTTACCTGTGGCGCAATTCTTATTTAACAACCACGGAACAGCCAGGCATGAATGAGCTTGGTATAGCGTGGCATCACCACATAGACCATCAGCAATACGGCAATGCCGGTGATGATAAGGGTATCCAGATAATGGTTGTCAGGCAGCCCCAGCTGGTGAAGTGGCAGTAGCAGAAACGGCAATATCAATACCAGCGGATAGATAGCCGACCAGGTGACCAAAGCCTGTTTCCAGCGAATGGGCACTTTGGTATTCGCCTGCTCCGGGGTAAACCAGAAATCCAGCCCGCTATTGATATAAAAATCATCACCTTTGACCAGCAATGGTGACACTTTCGCTATCAACTCACTGCGTTTGGCCGACTCCATCCAGCCACGCAAATGTGACTGCGTATCAAAGCGGATAATGATCGTGTAGGTTTCGGTCAACCCCGCAATGGGACGGATAACGTTCAAATCCAGATGCCCCGGGGCACTTTTAGATTGCGGGGCAATTTCATTTAGCCAGGCTTCATACTCGGCGTGTTTGTCCTTATCAACCTGATGGGTAATCACCGCCGTCGCGCCCTCGGTTATCGGATCCACACGCTTTTGTTGCATAACTCACTTCCTAAAAATTAAAAAAACTGGACAAACGCTTTAGCCATAAAATATCAAGGCCTGCGTTTTTTATAAAATTCTATCGTAGATATCAAAATGATTTAGGGCCAGTGCAAACATATTGAGTGTTTAAACTGACCCTAAATATTAAGCTGATGCCGGAACCAAACCCTAAGTCATAATCGACCTGCTGTTAGTTCGGTCCTTCGTCGATTGTTACCCCAACAGGCGTGCCCGACCAGCCCACAGTCCAAAAAGACCGAAAGCGAAAAGCGGCAATGCCGCTGGTAATGGCACCGGATTCAACTGACTTGCGAGTTCCGCGGTGGTGAAAGTGCCATCATTACCAAACGTCCAGGAAGAGAAGTTGATGAATTTTCCTGAGAACAGTTCATCACCCGAAACGCCAAAGGACATATATATCAGCGCGTCAGTCATATCAAATGACAAAATATTGGATAGTGAAAAGTCGTTAAAGAAAACGCTGTTATTACCCAGCCCCCCATCAAAGAAGCCGGTGCTGAGCATGCCCGAGGTCAGCCCATCTACGATAAGCGAGTCATCGCCACTGCCAAAAATAACATTACCAATAATCTCGCTGTTGCCTGTCAGTAACAGGCTGCTGTTACCCTGATTAGGTGCAAACTCGATGGCATTCCCTCCCCGGCCCACTAAAGTGCCGCTGTTCTCAATGGTGATCTCAGAAGTGCTGGCTTCATCTGCACCAATGGCCCGGACGCCTTCGATATAACCTTCGTTGATAATGGTCAGTGGACCTGCATCGCGAACCTCACCCTGTGTAGGCTCGAACAGTGCGTCAACATCAATGCCGCTACCGCCATTCAATGGATCACTTGCAGACCCAGTAGAGACAATCACACCAGTGGCATGGTTATGCACTCTGCCCTCATCAATGTCGATCCCGTCATCGGTACCCAGAATCACACCATAGTTATCTGCCGTTCCGCTGGCGAATTGCACGCCGTCTTCATCGTCAGTGGCACCGGTATTGGTCCAGGTCTTTGTGTCCGCATCCCAAGACAACCCGTTCAGGGCGACAGTGCCGCGATTTTCAAGCGTGAAATCCTCACGTGCTTCAATCACTTCCTCACCACCACGAAGCGTACCGTGGTTAATCACGGTACCACCCGGTCCACGACTCTGGATGGCGCGCCCATCAGTACTTTGGATCAGGCCGTAGTTGGTGATATGAGCATTTTCCAGTTCAGCGTCATTGTCTAACCTGACAGCCTGATTTTCTGCAAAGATTTTCCCGCTTTCCCGGTTAATCAATGTGAAATTATCCGCATCATCCTGAAGACGAATACCGCGGTCACCACCGCGAATGGTGCCGGAATTATCGATGGTCAGATTCGCGCCCTTGCCTCGAATCGCATCATCATTGCCGCTTTCAATCAGGCCCTGATTGTTGACCGATTGATTCGAGCCCTCCAATTGAACCGGACGCCCGCTCGCACGGATAATCTCTGCATCGCTCTCGATGCTTACTGACAGATTATTTCGGTTGTCATTGATATTGCCACTGTCTGTGGCGGTACAGAGCAGCGTCGGTGAATCAGCAGTGCCGCCCGGAATACAGGTTGCTGCCATCACAGGCACGTTGGCCAAAGCCAGTGCTGAAGCGAAAATTAATTTGTGTGTATGTCTCACGTTACCTCCAAGTCTGAACATTGATATCAGAAATGAAGGTAGTGGTTTTTTATGACAACTCTATTAATTTTGAAATTAATGTGAACTAGAACTCACCACAAAGACTGGAAAAGTGGTAGCCCTCTGCATTGATTTAGACCGTCTTATTTATTCCGTACATTCCGCACTAAAAACGAATTGCCAGGGCCACGTTTTAATTCAAATAAATCAATGGCTTTAAACAGGCTGCTAAGATTTTTAAAGCCATAATTTCGGGTATCAAACGAAGTCTTATTCGAGATATTTGAACCAACAGGACCCAGTGCCGCCCAGCCGTCTTCGTCTTCGGTTGCCTCAATGGCCTGCCGCAGCAAATGTATCAATTTGGTATCGGATTTTATGTTCTTGGGTTTAACCGCTGTTTTGGTGATTTCCTTAGCTTGATCCAGGAAAAGAAACTTAGAGCACGCATTCACAAATGCTGACGGTGTTTTCCGCTCGCCAAAGCCCAATACAACCTTTCCTTCAGCTAAGGCTCTGGTCACCATCGGCGTAAAATCACAATCCGATGACACAAAACACATCACGTCAATTTGCTTGGTATACATCACATCCATCGCATCAATCACCAATGCGATATCTGACGCATTCTTCCCCTTAGTTAAATCATATTGCTGGATGGGTTGAATGGCATATTCATGCAACAGATCTTCCCAAGCCTTTAGCGTCGGCGACTTCCAATTACCATAGGCTTTACGAATAGTCACCACACCATAGTTTGCTACTTCACTCAGAACATCTTCAAACTTACTCGCGGGCGCGTTATCCGCATCAATAAATAATGCAATTTTCTGTTTTAGTTCATCCATGTTGCACCTCAAGCCAATATAAATTCGTTAATGATTAGCGATGTATTGATACTCGTTTTTTATGACGACTTTATCACTGATAGCCGGATAAATTTCATTTAGCTCTGACATTCAAGATCGCCAAGCGATTTATCCAAAGCAGTTGTATCCGTCATTGCCTCCTGCTCTGCCTGATCCAGTATGACGGGGCCGCTACCTGATGCGGCCAGTGTGTCATCAGGGTTATAGAGTGGGCAATTAGTCATGCTAAGACAGCCGCAACCAATACAACCAGCCAAGTTATTACGCAATGTTTGCAGATACGCAATTCGGCCATCCAGCATGCGTTGCCAGTTTTTTGAAAGCTGTTGCCAGTCCTCAACCGTTGGTGTGCGTTTATTCGGTAATGACAAGAATGCCTGTCTAATATCTTCCAGGCTAACACCGACTTTCTGTGCAGCTTTTATCACCGAGATTCGCCTTAGCACTTCGGGTTTATAGCGACGCTGATTGCCATCATTACGCCAGCTTTGGATGAGGCCTTGTTGCTCATAAAAATGCAAGGTACTGATTTTTACTCCGCAGCGTTTTGCTACCGCCCCGACACTCCAGTTTGCCTCTGACATCTTTTGCTCCTGAATTTTTTCGCTTAATTTGAAAAAAAAGCTTTACCTCAACCTTTGTTGAGGTTTTAACCTGTCGACTCGATTATTGCAAGGAGATGTTTTATGTACTTGGAGCATGTAAATCTGGTGGTCACTGATATTAATGCCATGTTGAAGTTTTACCGCGCGGCATTTCCCCACTGGTATGTACGTGATGAAGGCTTTAGTGATTGGTATGGCAAGCCACGCAAATGGCTGCACTTTGGTGACGATGAACACTATATTGCCTTCTGCGATAACGGCGAAGGTGCCAACCGTGATCTGACAGGCCATAGCGTGGGACTGGCACATTTTGCTTATGTCACCAATGATCTTGCTGCCGTGATAGACCGATTAACTAACGCTGGCTATGCCATTTCTAATCCAGGCGTCACCGAACCATTTCGTAAGAATGTCTACTTTATCGACCCCGCAGGCTTTGAAGTGGAATTCGTTGAGTATCAATGGAGTTTGTTATGTATCTAAGTGATATCCAAGTCGAGCAAAATTTAAACCGTGAAGCCCAACAACAACAGGAGGTGGTGTGATGAAAATCGTCATAGTATTTCATTCAGCTACTGGCACAACTAAGCAACTTGCCCAGGCCGTGGCTGCAGGTGCGTCAACACTGTCAGATGTAGAAGTTATTCAGGCAGAGATTGTTGGTACAGACATTGTTGAAGGACGTTATCGCAACAGCCATCTACTCCAGCAATTAGACACCGCAGATGCAATAGTTTTTGGCTCACCAACGTATATGGGCTGCGTATCCTCGCAATTTAAGGCCTTCACAGATGCAACTGGTGATCTGTGGGCCGAGAAACGTTGGGCTGACAAGCTCGCTGCTGGCTTTACCATTGGGGCAAGTTTGAGTGGAGATCAACTGAGTACAATTCAGTACCTGCAAGTATTTGCGAGTCAGCATGGCATGCTATGGGTAAGCTTGGATATTCCTGGTAACTTCGATGCAGAACAACGTAATCGCCTAGGTGCTCAATCGGGCTTAATTGCTCACTCTATGGATAGTAACGTCCACCAAACAGATTTGATCACAGCGCACTATCTTGGTCAAAGGGTCGCCAGCCTTGCGAAACGATTTACAGCAAAACGATAGCAGGCGTTTACGTCTTGGGTTTTTAATGCCTTTTGGCTAATGCACTTCAAATTCGGAGATCAAGTTGGCTGACCCCTTGATTTCCTTTTAGCCATCAACATCTTCTGATATTTGTGACTGAAGATAAGAGTATTGCCGCTCGAACTGTATTAATGAGTTCGTAATTTCAGGGTCACCAATACGTTTCTCTGCGTCTCTAAGTTGCTGCATAGAATCGTCAAATACACTTGAATCATTAGTCTTTTTGTATATTTCTAAACCAACATCACAATAAGTTTTTAATATATTTTTGTTATTTTTATATCTATCAATAGCCTTAACTGCTTTCTCCCTTGCCATCTCAAGAATAGCTATGCGATCTTCACTAAGTATTCCACTAGCCTTTTCAGCCCGAGCCAATAAAAGAACAATTTTAAATCTCTCAAGAGGCCCATCGGTTTTGAAATCATTTTCAAACAATCTAATTTCTGTTTCTGCTTTTTCCAGCTCATTTACATCAATTAAATAACGTATTAGCCGATGCCTTGGAACACGCTCTCCTGGAGCTTTTGAAATCATCTTTCTTAAAAGCTTATTTCTCATGTGCTTATCTGGGAAACGGCTTATGCCTACATCAAATGAGCATAATTGTTTTATTGTTCTAATCTCAACATCGTAGGTTGGAATTATATTGTCGATAACCAGTTCAAATAATTTAAAGTATTCCGCCTCATCAGACATTTTGTACTTAGCAATAATGTCAGTGATTACGGGATGCCGCCCCCGCCAGCCATATATTCCTTCGCGTTCGCTTATCGTATATTCGTGAATAATGTCAACCAAGTTTACAAGAGAAGCTGATACCGCCTGAGACGATATTCCTAGAAGCCTTATTACTAGTTGTCTATGAACATTTACACCAGCGCTTTCCATTGCCGATACTAGTCTGTATATATTTTGCAAATTTTTATCTAGCTCGGCGTATTCCCTCAGAACAATATCGTCAAATTGCTCTGAAGCAAAGATGTTCTTTAAACATACAAATGTGTCCGACTCACACTTTGCAACAAGCCTTCTCTTACGCTCTGTTCTTGAGAATCCTGAGAAACTGTTTTCGATTAAAGGTTGTAATTCAGCATGTGACTCTACTAGGGATAAAAGACCTTCAACTTCAACTTCTTCCAATTTCTTTAGTATAAAATCCTTACCTTTGAGAAACATATTCGGGGTTTTAATTCTTGGATACCAATGATTTCTTGTGGATGTAACAAGAATTTTCAGATGAAAATTTTCATCTGTAGACAGTAAATCAATTAAATTATTTATTTCAAATAAATGATTATGAGCATCATCAACAAACAGTATTCCCCGCTCCTTCCTATCCTTTAAAATATTTGCAACTGAACGCCACTCTTCGAAAAGTAATTTGTGAATTCCCTTGTGCTCCCAACAGTGATACCCAACATCTTTAAGCCTAAGCACTACCATCCTAGCTGAGGTACTTTTACCCATCCCGCTTGCGCCCAATAGACAATTTATTAATTTGGAATCATCATTGATTGAAGATTCCAATTTTTTAATAATTGTTCGGTCAAATGTTAATTGTGCTTTTATATCTGAATATGTCGCTGGCCATCCCTGAAACATTGCACTTACATTTTTATCAATATTTCTTAATTCGTCTTCAACCTTTAGCGTTACTGGCTGAAGAGCACTGTAATTATCAAGAGGGTCACCGGTAGATTGATAAACAAGAGAGCTAGGAGCTGATTTCTTACGCAACTCAATAAAAAAGTCATCAACACTTCCAAAAGCAACTTTAACCCCTCTGCGCTCAAGCAGAAGAGCTCTATCTTCATCTTGTGTGTATAACAATAAGTTGATGGTGGCCGGAGAGTATGACTTATTGTTATTTGAAATAGCTCTATCGACAATTTCTTTAATATGCGGGTCTGCGAGAGAATAGCCAATAATTACTATACTTCCACCATTAAGATCGTTCTTAAATGCATCCCACAAGAACTCTCTATATTCAGAAGTATTATCATAGTCAGCTTCGGATATTATTATCCTACTTTGATTTCCGTCTGAAACATCCTTATCAATACATCCATGCAATTTATATAACTTGGTTGCCTCAGGGTATTTTTGTTCTCTAAAATCATAATTTGAGGATATAACTGATAAAGGTTTCCCTTTCTTTTCATATGACTGCTCAACCAGTTTATCGTAGTTAGTGGTGTAGATATTTCTCCAACTGTAGAGCGGCAAATTCAACATAGAGCCTGTAACGTTAATTTTGCCAAACATTGTCCTTAAACAACCTATTAATTCTTTTCTGGATCTTCTCGTTTCGGCGATACTAGCAATTTCAGTTAATGAGAATCCCTCAGTATTAATATTAAAATCATGACCAACCCGCTCAATAATTTTTTTGACGCTGGGCGCTCCCGACGGTATTGATGAACCGGAACCGAAAAACAATACTGTAGTTACAGGGTCAATCGCTTCAATCATGGTTGATAATGAAATGCTCATATAAATCCTATTTTAAAATTCAAGGGGACAGCCAACTTGATTTCTATTTCTCTAATCCATTTCAAAAAATAATTTAGAATCAGTCTAAAAACTCAAATTGGTTAGTTTTACAATGCCCCTAAGTAATTTAGTGTCAGTGTAAAAACTAAAAACTTGTTAGTTTTTACATTCGCTCCAAATATGCTCAGGCCTACATGGAACAAATTTGAGCGCCTTGTTAGTTTTTTAAATTGGTGTATGACTCACCTCTTTTACTATGTACCTTTTAATTATGTCATTCGGCGTAATTACTGCATCTGCTTTTAGATAAAGAAGCCCTTCATTGCCTCTGTTATTCTCGTGCTGAGACCACGTTATCAATTCTCGTTGAGCCTCTGGACTCTTTAAGCTGATATTAAAAGAGATGGTTCGTGCTTCTAACCTGTCAAAAAAACGACCCCAGCCCGTTATATTGTTGTATTTGGTTACGTTCCCAATAATTTGATGCGGAGCAGGTACCGTATGAGGCAGTAAATAAAGAGCTGTATCAGAATCAAAAGAAACAATCTTTTCTCCACGTGGTTTTGTAACATCCATTACCATCACAGGTTCTTTTCGAATAGGTCTATGCATATCCGATAGTGGAGATTCAAGAACAGCAGGTAGTTCTTCTATAGTTGGCTCTATGCGCCGAGCTAATTGCCTAGACATTTGATCATTTTGCGAAATTTTGCCCACTGCCTCATTGAAGGAGTATTTAACAAAATCATAAAAAACTCCTCCGGAGATTGCTCCTGCAACCCAAATCACAGCCTCATATGTGAAGCTCCCTCTTTTGGGAGTATTGATATAAAACTCTGCGCCATGGGCTGCTTCACCGTGGGACCTAACCTCACCGTTTAAATATGCATGAGTAACTATAGATGTTGCTCTAGCGATACCACTTAGTGCAACAGAAGCGTTATATAAATCCAATCTGCCAGTGTCAGCAGTACCATGTTGATATCGAAATTTAACTTTTAGCTCAGCCAAAACTCATCCCTTTTTAGTAATACTTTCAGTTTCACCAAAACATAGATGCATGCTAATGGTGAGGTTGACCCTTATTAGCCGACGGACTTTTAATGCGAGACAAGTCAAAACTTTCCAACATAGGTGGTTGGTTTTGTTGTGATTTATTCTATGTATTAGGATGATGTTCTCAATAAAAGAAGCTTGTTCAGATAACACTCGATAAATCAAGCTGGATTTATTTGATGTTGTTTGGGACAGTGTGTTTTCCATAACGTGATTTCCATTTCTCCAATCCATTGCGGATGTAGTGGAGTGAATATTTCACAGATTTGTATTACTGGCAAATTCAATAAGTTATTAGGAGTTGATAAATCAGATTATTTGCCATTTCGGATGCTTATCGAACAGGTAACATTAACTCTGGTTTAAGAAACAGGAAGAGAAGTAATCAACTTTCAATTGCCTTCACTGCCATCCAGAAAATTAATAACTCGATTTAACCGCTCATTGTGTATCTCATAGCTGCTGTCCATAAAAGGATGTGCATAGTTTGAACCATTAAAAACAGCAGCCCCTTTTTGTTCTGCTCGATCTCTAAACTCAGATGTCATTTCGGGGCCAAGAACAGAATCCTTTTCGCCTGTTATGACCAAGATATTATTCGCATCAACTGGAATATTTTCTGAAGGATCGATACGCTCTGGACATCCGTGAGGCGATAATCTGCTTGGGCTGGAGTCAATCACCGCGCGATCGAACTGCGCTCCACTTCCGATTACATTAGCCATCACAGCACCGCCGAGCGAAATCCCATAAAGCAGCTGTTTCTCATACTGTGTGTTCAGATGAGCCACTAATTCTTTGTAATCTTCGATGATGGCGTTAATCCTGCGTTTGCCTTGAGACTCGCCGTAGCCGCGGTAATCATAAATATAGACATCGTAACCTCGCTGAGAAAAGCGCTCTAAAGCGGTAATCATCAGGTCGGCTATCATGGCGTTACCCAACGCCACCAGAATGTAGCCTTCAGGTTGCGTTGCCAGGCCGTTTTCATCTTGTGCCTGATATTTGTAACCTCTTAGAACTTTGTCATCAGCGGTTGTAAATTCTGTTCTCTGGATAAGATCGTTTCCGGCAACCCTGGATGCATCTGGATTCGGAGCCATCGAACTCCACATTGTAAAAACCATCCGCTCTTTAAACCATCCACATACGGTAGCTTCACGATCGGCTGAAAATGCGAGATTTGGCAGGACAACCAATAAACCAAATAAATACGTTTTGAGGTTAAACATATGATTTATCCTCCGTTAGTCACATTCAAAGTGGATGCACTTCAGCATAGAAGTGACATAAACCGTTTCAGGGCAGACGAATGTTAATGCTAAACCAGACATGGTCGTCCAGTTCCAAGCCATTCTGGCGCTCGCCACCGATTGAGTAATGGAGCCCCAAATCCAATGGCAATCTAGGAATGGCACGCTCAATACTCAATGTGGCATCGCGAAAGGCAAATGATTGCGTCTTCTCAAAAGCGACCCTGCCATCGCTAAAGACCGCATCATCATTAAAATAATAGGCCCCTGCGCTGACAGCAACACGAAAGTCGGCTGGCAAGGGTTTTACAAAGCCGATATTGGCATAAACATCACCCGCTGAGGTCCAACTAGAATCGTTAAGCGGACTTAACACAATGAAATGCATGCTTCCGAGAGAACCGGAAAAGAAAGTTCTAAGCACGCCAGCGTCCTCATCGTTGGGGCTATCACCAGTAAAACCGTGCCTGACGAGCCCGGTTTCGTAATTAAGCCTACCGTACGAACCGCTGTATCCCGCCTTAACATCAATTTGGTTATTACCGAGATGACTGAAATCCAGCGTGGAGAACATTCCACCAACAAACAGACCGTTTTCAGCAGTGTATTTGAGATTACCCTGTACGACGGCACCATCGCCCATCAGAACACCGCCCCAAATGTACTTCGATTTTAGGATGGTGTTGGCTTGTATTTGTGCCAGGGCCATTCCGGGCACGCTTATCATGATAATGAGTAAGCAGAATCCTCTCAGTAGTCCGTGTTTTTTAACCAATTTCATATCCGCCCAAATTGTGACGAGTAGCAGGGAGCTTCACTTTAAAAAGTTAGCTCACCAACCCCAGTATTATCCGCATGCAACTGATACTGTTTAAGCATCACCTTGATCTGCCCGTTCAGATGCTCAGGAATCAGGTAAAACAGGCTCTGGCTTCAGAAATGGTGCTGGATCAACCGGTCCACCTGAGTAAATTCCGAAATGAAGATGCGGTGGTGTGGTAATCGCATTGCCAGTGTTGCCAACATACCCGAGTATGTCGCCTTTTTTAACCCTTTCGCCGGATTCAACCGCGAATGAATCCAGGTGGGCGTAATAATAACGAGCACTGCCGAATCCAATCATGCTGCCTGATAGCCAGACGTGTTCGCCTCCTCTGGCACCTGTACCGGTTCGAACATAGCCATCAATCACTGCAGTAACTGGTGTTCCCTTTTCTGCAAAGATATCCACGCCATGATGTTTTCGGGCACCTCCATCGCGCTCCACACCGAAAGGGCTGCCGATATCCCGTTGCCCTGCTCCCTCTACGGGAAACGGTAATGAACCGCCATTGGCCATTGCCAGTGAATATTCCACTTCGGCAAACAATTCTGGTTGTAGAACGATGCGGTAATCACCCGCTTTGGAGACTACCTGACTATTGGTTGAGTCCTCTTCTTCCAGCTCCGTAACGGTTGACCATTCTTGAGCATTTTGTTCGCGTCGCTCCAGGCTGGCGTAAAGTCGACTATCAGCAGTATCCAGACGTAAAAATTGCCATATCAGCTTTTCGCCTCGCTCAAGCGAGACCTGATAAACATGTGCCTCAACTTCATCACTCGAAAAGGCTTCAGTTGCACGGTACTGACCAGCTGCTTGCACGGGTTGCTCACCAGCTCGCTCAACTGCATTTGTCCATCGTTGCCCCAGTGGGCTATCCAACAATCCTGCCACTCGCAAACGCCAGATAAAAAGATCTCTTGGTGACCAACCAAAAATATCGAAGGTAACATAACGAACTGCATTCTCACTGCTTTCAGCTGCATTCTGCCGCAGGTCATCACGCACAGTCAGAAGAACAACTAATAAAGCAAACAGACCAAACAGTAACCAGGGTCGTAGGATTCGTTTCTTTGGATTTACTGGCGACTGCTCAACGCTCTCGTTTTCTGTCTGGGCATTGTCAGGCTCGGACACCTCTTCGCTATCAGTTGTTTTGGTCGGTTCATCACTCATACCAACATTTATCTCTTTAATAGATTATTGATATGACAACTCTAAGGTGGAATGGTCGTAGGCGAAATGATTGAGGTTAAAACGCCATGTTTGCATGGTTATATAAAAGGACTATTCACAAGACAGATTAGCCCGATATGAATTTCATTTAATTGTGGCAACTGCATCTGCTTTCTGATGTTGTACTTAGTTAGATTTACATGTCTTCAAATATAGCCTGTTTTTCTGAATCGTATATTCTGGAACCAGAAGGGAATACTGGGCTCGTTTTTCGAGTTGTAACTGAACATCAGGCTCTTGTGAATCATAAAAAGCTGAAAAAACGGGTATACCAGCGTAATTATAAGCAACACCATAACAAGCATCGAAAAATCCACCCGGCCAATCCTCACCCAAGAACTCGAAATAGTCTGGCTCTGATTCTGCAAGATGTTGATGTGATTTTGGAGGAAAATGTAACAAGCCTAATTCACAGTCATTATGAGGTGAATCATCCCAATAAACGAAATATTCATCACTAAACGATCTAAGCCCTTTTGATGCCCATGATGCTCTGCTAGCAGGCAAATTCTGAGGCCAAGTAAAACTAACAGTGTTATAGGGCTCTAGACTTTTAGGTAAATCCATATGAGCACTTTTATTTAGCTCGTTAATATTTTCATTAGTTCGGTGATACACCCTAATGGTGGTGTGCCCAAGGTGTTTTAAACTTGAAATATGACCAGGCTTGACTGAAGAAACATCAAATTCACGCATCTGACACTCTTCAGCCACGCTTGAACCAGCAACTAAAAGTAGTACATAGATCATGCTTTTATGCATTTGTATATCCAATTACGCTTGAATAACCTGCCAAGTTTGGAGCGGCAGCAGTAAAATTGGTCGGCTTGATTCACTGGTTATGCGCCACAATCCACCACCAGATTAAAGCGGATGGAAGACTGGCCACTGCTGCAATGAGGGGGACGACTAAATCGGTGAGGATAGACGATCCCAAAGGAAAAAAACCAATAACACTACCAACAACGATTGCTGGCGTGACGAGAACCGCAACGACTCCTGCCGTAAGCCCGAAAGCACCAGCAATAAAGTGCATTGGTTTAGCTAAGCCCTTTGATAGAAGATACCGCCCACACGCCCATGTAATAACAATAGCCAGAATGAACAGAACTGGCAAAAGGACTAAGCCCCTATGCCAAGAGTTATGGGCATCCTAATCCAATGCTGCATGCAACGCGAGCACACTTATAAGGAAAAAAAGCACCGTAGCCAAAATGCTCGCTATAGCTTCACGAAACAAAAATGCTACCTCCCTGCTTGCAAAACACCATGTTTATGAGGTCATTACCTCACAGTTTCTTGGCGTATGGATTCTTAACTGAATCGGAAAAATCGTAATGATCACGCATGTCTATAACAGTCATAAATAATGATCTGCATAAGGCCTACCGAAATGTAGGTAAATCAGACAACACACTCGTGTTACCCCCTCATTTCGAGGTCTTCACGGATCACTTCCGGGTGACGAAATGCAATATCAATCAACGCCTTTGCTGGTCCCGAAGGTTTACGCCGCCCCTGCTCCCATTCCTGCAAAGTCCGTGGGGAAATATGAAGCACTTCTGCAAACTCTAACTGTGTCAGGCCCGTTTTACTACGCGCCTCTGCCACTTCATTGGGCTTAACACGACTGACCCGCGCGGCTTTGCCCGCTTTCATTTCTTTGACTGATTGGAGCAGCTTGTTACCAAGCTCTTCAGCACTCAAGGTTTCGTTACTCATTTTCTACCTCACGAGTGGATTTCAAGATATGAGCGAGGATGTTCAATTTAATGGTAAATATACGTCATTGACGTAGTATTGCAAAAAAGATTATTGAGTGAAAAAAATTGATTTGAACCGCTAGGTAAAATAGGCAGAGTTGAATAAGTATTAGGATGTGTTTCTCACTATAATGTTTTATCTCTAGAGTTTTGGCATAACAAAAACTTTTGGCTTATCCTGTGTCTAACCAAACGTTATTTATTGGTAATTGTTTAATGACAAAACCACAGTCTCTTTTTCATTATTTGCTTATCGGCTTGTTTATGCTGTCGATGCTGATGCCTGCTGCGCATGCAGCAAATAATGATATGGCTGTGCATCATGAGATGAGCGAGCAACAGCATGATTGTCATTCCGATGCTGAACCTCAAGCAAAACACGCTACCAATTCACATTGCGCCAGTGACAATTGTCAGTGTGCTGCAGCGAACTGCCATGCTTCTGGTGTGTTAGGTTTTCAACCGATTTTTATGGCCTCCCTTTATTCGCAAAGCCGTTTGGCAATTACTGCTGAGCAGCTTGTGAGTCAAAACCCTCCCCAATTCGAACGTCCGCCGCGAAGCTAATCCTCCTGTTGTAAGTGGTATCTACGGATACCCAATCGAAACACTTTGAGGATAGATCTCATGAAACAATTTAGTCGCTGGCTGATGCTGTTATCAGCTGCAATATTCCATACCGCAGCCATTGCTGGCGTGACGGAATACACACTGGTCATAGACCGTGAACTGGTCAATATCACTGGCAAAACAGTAGAACGCATCACCGTGAATGGTGGCATTCCCGGCCCGATTATGGAGTTTACCGAAGGGGATGAAGCGGTTATCCATGTGGTGAACAAACTGGATGAGCCAACTTCGGTTCATTGGCACGGATTACTGCTGCCTCCTGAAATGGATGGTGTGCCGGGACTGGGTGGTTATGAAGCCATCAAAGCCGGGGCAACCTTCACCTATCGGTTTACCCTTCGTCAAAATGGTACCTATTGGTATCACGCGCATAGTGCGTTACAGGAACAGGATGGTCATTACGGCGCACTGATTATTCACCCCAAAGATGAACCAGTGGTTCAAGCTGATCGGGATTATGTGGTGCTGCTTTCTGATTTCAGTAATGAAACCGGTCAGAAAATTCTTGGTAATCTGAAAAAAAGCCCGCATTTTTACAATTATTCACAACGTACTGTTGGGGATTTTTTCAGTGAAGTACGCGAGCACGGCTTAGCTTCCGCCTGGCAGGATGCAAGCGCCTGGGGACAGATGCGAATGTCACCAACCGATCTGGCGGATGTTCGGTACGATGCGTTTCTGGTGAATGGTCAAACCAATGATCAAAACTGGACCGGCATTTTCCAACCAGGTGAACGTGTTCGATTACGCTTTATCAACGCCTCGGCCATGTCGATGTATGACGTGCGGATACCCGGTCTGCAAATGACCGTTATTCAGGCTGATGGGCAATATATCGAGCCGGTTACGGTTGATGAATTTCGTTTTGCCGTTGCTGAAACCTACGATGTGATTGTCACGCCGCAGGCGGATCAGGCCTATACCATCGCTGCTGAATCAATTGATCGAACTGGTTTCGCTTTGGGCACTCTGGCTCCTCGAGAAGGCATGAAAGGACTGATTCCTGCACATCGACCACGTTCCTTATTAACCATGGCCGATATGGGTCATGATATGGATCATGGTGATCATCAGATGAACCAGAATGATTCGATGGATCATAGCGGTCACGATATGCATGGTGGTGATCATCAAGCCATGCAGCAAGATAAATCCGCCGAAATGCAAAGTGGCTGGGCGGATGCCAGTACGCCAGAAGGTCATAAAGCGTTGCAATATAGTGATTTAAGAGCACTTGGCACACAAACCGATCTGCGTCCTGCGGAACGGGAAATTGTGGTGACCTTGGGCGGCACCATGGAGCGATTTATCTGGACCTTAAATGGCCATAAATTCGGTGATCCGGGGTTTGAGCCGATCAAACTCAATTATGGTGAACGGGTCAGGCTGATCTTTAAAAATGAAACGATGATGGCGCATCCGATGCATCTGCATGGCATGTTTGTGCAGCTGGAAAATGGTCAACCGGGTGAAAAGTTACCCAACAAACACACCGTAAATGTGGCACCAGGCACCGAATATTCCGTACTCCTGACCGCTGATGAACCCGGCGAATGGGCGTTTCATTGTCATCTTCTTTATCACATGTCTGCAGGTATGATGTCTACGGTGGTCGTCGCCGAATTTGATGATGACGATTTGCCCGCCTCTCATCCAGCACATCACGACATGGGAGGTCATCATGATCATCACTAAATCCAAACTGGTTTTCACGCTAGTATTAAGTCTGCTTATCTCTACCAGCCATGCCGAAGAACATCAGCATGGCGATCATGGCCATGAATCTCAGTTGTTCCATGCCTTATGGTTTGAAGCACAACATGGCGGTGGCAGTAAAGGTGATAAAACCCATATTGAATGGGATGGCTGGATCGGTGGTGATACCCACAAACTCTGGCTGAAAGGTGAACTGGAAGGCCACAAAGGCAAGCTGGAAGAGAGTGAAGTCTGGGCGTTATATAGCCGGAATGTGCATAATTTCTGGGATGCTCAGCTTGGTCTGCGTGTAGATACCCAACCTGAATCCACCCGGTATTTAACGCTGGGTTTTAATGGGCTGGCACCCTATCTGTTTGAAACACAGGCACATCTGTTTATCAGTGATTATGGCGATGTCACTGCCCGGTTGAAACAGAAAAATCATCTGCTGTTCACCCAGCGTTTTGGCTTTGAACCCTACTATCAACTGGACTTCACTGCTCAGAACGTTGAACGCCAGGATTTAGGCAGAGGTTTAAGCCAGGGCGAATTGGGTATCAAACTGTTTTATGAAATCACCCGTAAAATCGTGCCTTATCTGGATCTGAAATACGAACGTAAATTTGGTCGAACGGCGTCTATCGCCAGAAATGCCCATGAAAGCGAAGAAGACTGGATTGCTTCAGTCGGCATCAAACTGCTTTTCTAAAACGCTCATAATCAAAGCTCGCTTTAATCCAAAACTCGTTCCCATGCTCCGCGTGGGAACGCAGCTTTTCACCTAAAAAACAGTTCCAATATTCATAAACTTGATAAAAGTACGGTATATTCATTCAAAAATCGTTAAATGAATTCTGTTCTGCAAGTAGAGGCATCACGTTGAGAAACCAAAAATAATGCTGTCAAAACAACATGCTTTCTATCGAGACATGCCCCTAAGCGATGTCTCAGAACAGCTGGCAGCACAGGACTGGTTACCCTCTTTTGAGATGGCTCAGATTTCTTCTGGTGATTATCAGGGACGATATCAGGAACTGGGCAATCAGGGTGTCAGTGTCGTCTCTGAGCAGCAAAATTGCACTGTTCATAAACGCGGCACTATGAATGCAAAACACTGCACTATTTCTTATGTTCGATCTTCCAACGAGTCTTTGCGTTTTTCTGAATATAACGCGTTTAAAAATGCCTTGTTCTTTCTGCCCAGTCAGGCCGAAGTAGATATTCTGGTCGGCGCCGATGTGGAAACCCTCTATTTTCGTTTTGAAGAATCCGCCCTGCTGGAATCGGCCAGAATCATTAACCCCCAACGCTGGGAAAACACCCCCGACAGTCTGCTGCTTTTAGATGCCATTGACCGTAAGCCATTAGAAGATTTTACCGATTACCTTTTTGACAATCCCGCAGTTAATCTGACTGAAAATTTGCTCTTAGACGGAAAAAACATCACATCGTTAATTTTGGAAAAGGTGTTATTAACCATCGATTCTTCCGAGATACACGAAGCGGCATCACCAGATGTGATTGCCCGACGGCGAGCCTGTGAGTTGGTGAATCAGGCTATAGACTATGTCAATTCAGGTCTTGAGAGTCACATTTGCCCTAGTATCGTCGATATTTGTACCGACTTGAAAATCAGTCAACGTAATTTGCAGTACTGCTTTAAAAAAGTATTGGATATTAGTCCTAACGCCTATCTCTATCGGCTGAGACTCAATCGGGTACGTGCCCAATTGCTTAGACCCAAAGACAGTGATGTGACTGTCACCGAAGTCGCTTTTCACTGGCATTTTTGGCATCTGGGCCGTTTCTCCAGTGATTATGTTCAGCTTTTTGGTGAGCTCCCCTCGGCGACCCTGCGTCGTGCATTAAGTTAATTTCTGTGCAAATTTTCGGTTTGCGAAAATCGGATAGCCGCAATGCATTCAACTGCGTAAGTTAACTGGATTTGTTCGCTCAATAGGAATAATCCATGGTTCGCCATTACTGGTTTATACGTAAAACCGCTTCAACTACGTTAATTTCATTGCCAAAGTCATCATCTGTTCATAAAGCAACCATTACCTTTTTGGCAACGTTCATAGCAACAATGCCAGCTGTATCTGCTGATTTAAATTGGGTCGCTGGCACTGGCGACTGGGAAAACGCCAGCAACTGGTCGAGTGGATTCGGTTCAATGGTTCCAGATGATGATAGTTTTGTCTTTATCGATAATGGCGGCACTGCGCAGGTTCTGGTGCCTGGTGCCACAGCGCTCGAGATTAATCTAAGCAATGGATCACTCGATATTTTGGGCGGCGGTCAATTGGAAAGCTCGGCCGGTAATGTGATCGGAGGTGGTGCTGGCAGCAGTGGCGCAGTGACTGTCGACGGAATTGGCTCAAGCTGGCAGCTTTCTGGCCCCATTGCTCGTTTAAACGTTGGCTCTTCAGGCGAAGGTACTCTTACGATTACCAATGGCGGTGAAGTGCTCAATGCTGACTCCTCATTGGGCGTTACTATAGGGGAGAATGCTGGCAGTAATGGCACAGTGACCGTAGATGGCGCGGGCTCTAACTTTACCAATATTCAGTCCGGTGTAACCGTAGGCAACTCGGGAAACGGCACGCTTAATATCCTTAATGGCGGTACGGTCAGCAACGTCTTCGGTTCTATCGGCGGGTCTACTGGCGGTGAGGGAACAGTAACCGTGGATGGCGCTGGATCCAGTTGGAATAATACCATCCAAATATTATATCTAGGCGGGTCAGGCAGCGGCACACTGAATATCATTAATGATGGGGTGGTCAATGTCGACAGCGGCTCGCGGACTGTTTTATTAGGACGATATGGTAGCGGCAGCGGCACATTGAATATCGGTAATGGTGGTGCGGCAGGCATTCTCAATGCAGCGGCGGTCAATGGAGGATCAGGTTCAGCCACACTCAATTTTAACCATAATGAGAGTAATTATTTTTTTACCGACGACAGTACTTCGGGTGGGGATACCATCAGAATAACTGGAACCACCGATGTCAATTTTGTTGGCAGCGGCACAACATATTTAAGTGGTAACAACACTTACACCGGCAGCACTAATATTAGTAGCGGAAAGTTAGTGTTGTATAACGGCGGAACATTGGGAAACAACAGCGCGGTGACCGTTGGCTCTGGTGCCATGCTTGAATCATTATATGATCTGACAATTGGCTCGTTAGCAGGTAATGGTATTGTTGATATGGATACCGGTTCGATTGGTTATAGGCTGACCGTTGGCGGCGATAATACGTCCACTGTTTTTAGCGGCACAATTATTGACTTTAGTAATTTAACTAAAACAGGAACTGGAACGCTTACCATGACTGGCAACAACCCTTATTACGGTGCCACTATCGTTAATGATGGACTGCTTGTCGTGAATGGCTCCATTGCCAACTCCGGTATAACAGTTAATTCAGGAGGTGCACTGGGTGGTAGTGGTACTTTCGGTAGTATCACACTGAATGGCGGCTCCCTCGCTCCAGGCAACTCGATCGGCACAATGAACGTCTCCGGTAGTGTTGATTTCTCTGGTGGCGGTGTTTACGAGGTGGAAGTTGATGCCGCAGGCAATTCCGACTTGATTAATGCCACCGGCATGGCCACCCTCACTAACGGCACAGTGTTGGTTTTACCTGAGGCGGGCAACTATTCGCTCAGCACTGATTACACCATTCTCACTGCAGCCGGCGGCTTAGGTGGTACTACATTTGATAGCATCAGCTCCAATCTCGCTTTTCTCACGCCGACACTGACTTATGATGCCAATAATGTTTTTCTCAACCTTGAACGTAACTCTTCTGATTACGCATCCGTTGCGGATACCGCCAACCAGAAAGCTGTCAGTACAACACTCGATAGGCTTTTTCTAGGTAACGACAGCGCTGGCATCAATGACATTCTTAATAACCTGAGTAATTTGACGGTCCAAGGTGCTCAGCAAGCCTATGACTCGCTTAGTGGTGTGCAGCATACCCACAGCAATCTAATCGCTTTACAATCACTGAATCAGTTCCAGGGTTTGCTGCTTGGGCGCTTACAAAGCCGTTCCTCCACTTTGGCCGATAACGGGCAGATCCAGCTGGCCTACAATGACACCGGCACGATGACGGATGCAGGAACGTCTTTATCGAGCAACAAACGAGCTGATAATCCTGGCTGGTGGCTGCGTGGTACTGGCAGTTATGCTGATATCGAGGGTACATCCAATGCCAGCGGTGCCTATTACAAATCAGCTGGTACCGCCGCGGGCCGGGATATTTATGTCGATGATGCACTCACGGTCGGGTTGGCTGTTGGCTATAACCGCACTGATGCCAGCGTGTCACAAGGCAGTCTGGATGTAGACAGTTATCAGGCTGCTTTGTATGGCAAAAGATTATTTACCGACAACTATTACATGAGTGCTATCGCTGGTGTTGGCTATCATGATTTTGAGAGCAAACGTCGCGTGACGGTTGGTTTATCCAATACAACTGCCCGAGCGGATTACCATGCCTGGACCAGTAATCTCGCCGTAGAAATTGGCCGACTCATTGAAGTTAGTGAGAACACAAGCGTTACGCCACTAGCCGGACTGGAATATGCCCTTGTCAATCGGGATGATTTTGTTGAAAAAGAGGCCGACGCAGCCAATCTAAATGTACGCCGTGACCAGCAGGACTCTTTACGCTCCGCTCTCGGTGCGCGTATTACGCATCAATGGAAAACACAAAAAGGCTATCACATCCAACCCACCGCCGAACTGGCCTGGGTGCATGAGCTCATGGATAACGAAGCGCAGATGCGTGCAGGTTTTGCAGCTACTTCGCTAGCTAACTTTCAGGTCGATGGCCCGGAGCTTGACCGTAATCGAGCCAGACTAGCTCTGGGTCTCGATATGCAGATGACTGAGCTGACTTCAATACAACTGGGGTACCAAGGCGAATGGGCCAGTTCCGATCAGCGCCATGATCTCTCAGCAACTTTCAGAATGGTGTGGTAACCCCTCCCCCTCAAACCTCGTTCCCACGCTCCGCGTGGGAACGCCGGTTTACCAGACCTAATCTTCAACTATTCAAAACTGCGTGATTTCACCCACGCCTGCCCTAAATCCCACACTTTTTATGCTGACATATTGCTTATTCTTGGTTTAACTTTTTAAACCGGAACCACAGCACCATGAAAAAACGTCTTTCTCCCTTAGCCATGATGATTTTGACCGGACTGGCAAGCGCTCCTTTGTATGCCGCCCATGAACACGATGATGAGATGCTGGACAGAGTGACGGTCACAGCTGCTTCTGTTCCAACGGTGGACAGCACAACATTGAGCGAAAATGACATCAGTGCTCAACGTGCTTATAAAAGTGATACCGCCGCATTTCTCAATGATGTGGCGGGCATGTCGATGTATTCAGGTGGTGGCGTCGCTGGACTGCCGTTTATGCGTGGCTTTGCTGATGATCGCCTGCGTATAAAGGTTGATGGCATGGATTTGATTTCAGCCTGTGCCAATCATATGAATCCGCCCCTCTCCTATCTTGCTCCCTCGCGTGTTTCAGAGATTCAGGTTTATTCCGGTATTGCCCCGGTCAGCTTGGGTGGTGACAGTATCGGTGGCACCATTATCGCCAAGTCAAAACAACCGGAATTTGCAGCAGATGGCCAGACTATCACCAAAGGTGAAATTGGCAGTTACTATCGGAGTAATGGCGATGCCCGCGGTGGTCATCTCTCCACCACGCTGGCATCAGAAGACTTTAGTATCACTTATACCGGCTCAACCGCTAAAGCGAATAACTATAATGCTGGTGGCAATTTCAAACAGGCGGGAAATGCTGCCACCGACGGCCGTTCTTTGGATGCAGATGAAGTCGGATCCTCTGCTTATGAAAGCCGGAATCATGCGATTGATTTCGCTTATAAACTGGATAATCACCAACTGCAGCTTAAATTTGCCCATCAGGATATCCCCTATCAGGGCTGGCCAAATCAACGTATGGATATGACCGAAAACCGCAGCAATCAAATCAACCTGATCTACAACGGCATGTTTGACTGGGGCTCACTGGAAACCTCGCTTTACCGTGAAAAAACCCATCACAAAATGCAGTTTGGTGATGACAAACAGTTTCTCTATGGCTCAGGAATGATGATCGCCAATGGTATGCCAATGGAAACCGAAGGTGATAACCGCGGCCTATCGGTTAAAGCCGAAATCAATGCCAATCAACGCGATCTGTTCCGTGTAGGAACAGAATTACAACGCTATCGTCTGGATGATTTCTGGGAAGCATCCGGTGGCATGATGATGGCTCCGAATACCTTCTGGAATATCAATAATGGTGAGCGGGATCGCTATGGTGTATTTGCTGAATGGGAAGCCGCCTGGAACAGCCAGTGGACTACCGTCGCGGGCATACGCCATGAAACCGTCAAGATGAATACCGATGAGGTACAAGGCTACAACACCAATATGATGATGTATCAGGCGGCGGCGGATGCGTTTAATGCCAGTGACCGTGATATCACCGATCATAATATTGATGCGACCTTGCTGGCGCGATTCAAACCTTCGGCTACCCACGATTATGAATTCGGCTACGCCCAGAAAACCCGTTCGCCCAACTTATACGAGCGCTTTGCCTGGTCAACCAACGGCATGGCGATGCGTATGGTCAATCTGGTCGGAGATGGCAATGGCTATGTGGGCAATGTTGATCTGGATCCTGAAATCGCCCATACCTTGAGCTTCACCGCCAATTTCCATGATGCGAAACAACATGACTGGCATGTGTCACTGACACCTTATATTTCCTATGTCGATGATTTTATTGATGCAGAACGCTGCAGCACAGGCGGTGGCGCTTGTACGGCAGCCAATCTCACAACCGATAATGATTTTGTTTATCTTCAATACCAGAATGTCTCAGCCAAACTCTATGGTATGGATGTATCAGGTTTCAAAACGCTTTATCAGTCAGAAAAATGGGGACAAATCACCGGAACTGCCACCCTCAGTTATGTAAGAGGTAAAAACCGTGATACCGGCGATGATCTTTATAACATCATGCCGCTGAACTCCACCTTATCGCTGGAGCACAGCAAAAACGGCTGGCGTAATAATGTCGAATGGGTGCTGGTCGCTGGCAAAGACAAGGTCAACAACGAACGCAACGAAATCGAAACCGCCGGTTATGGTCTGGTCAATCTGCGAACCAGTTATGAATGGAAACAGGCGCGCGTCGATTTTGGTATGGAAAACGTCTTTGACCGACTCTACAGTCACCCACTTTCCGGTGCGTATGTAGGTCAGGGTGCCACCATGAACACATCGGTTCCATGGGGTGTGACGGTGCCTGGCATGGGCAGATCAGTTTATGCGGGTTTGACGTTGAAATTCTGATTTTTAACAAGCTGGAAGCAGATCAATAAAGCTAAAAATGTGACCTGCTAAACAAATATTTTCACCCATAAAACAAGGGGGCAATCACTGCCCCCACCTTTGTGTTTATTTTTATGCTCTCAGCCATTTAGCACTATGCGAATCAGGCTAAAGCTCGTTCTAAAGCTCTGCATGTAAACGTATCCGTTCTCTCCTGCCATAGCTCTATTAAAATTAATTCCCCCCAAAAAGCTAACTTTCTCAATGAGGGAAAACTCTCCATCCTCTGTTGAAAAATGGAGGTTAGATCTTGCATTGATAGATTATTCGACCTAAAGTTATGACAGTCCATAGAATATTGGAATATCAAGTGCAGTCATGTAGTGAAGAACATCAGCAACGCAATTGCAGCAGCAACGAACCCAGTGTTCAGCAACTGGAACGCACTGCTGCATTGTTCAAGGCATTAGGTGATCCATCGCGACTGACTCTTTTGTATCGTTTACGGCAAGGTGAACTCTGCGTAGGCGATTTGGTCACCACTGAAAACAAGCTATCTACCGTCTCAGCCCGTTTACAAACATTACTGAATGCGAATCTGGTGACCCGGAGACGGGATGCCCGACATCTTTATTACCGACTAGCTGATCAGCATGTTGTTGAAATGATAGAAAACGCCCTTGCACATGCCAACGAAAGTAACTGATTTAAGGAGATTGACATGAGTTGTAACGTTCATCAAAACCACTCGCACAAACACGGCCCTGACTGCGGCCATACCCAAATTGAACATAATGGCCATACCGATTTTTTACATGATGGGCACTTGCATCACGTGCACGAAGCGCATATTGATGAGCATAAAATTGAAGTGACAGCGAAAAACCCGGATGACTGCACGCCGCATCATGAATGTGCCGGTCACGATCCGGATCACGTTCACGGCCCGGATTGTGGACATGAAGCTGTACCACACGGCGATCACACCGATTATCTGGTCAATGGTCATCTTCACCATCCACATGGCGATCATTGTGATGACCACGGCCCTGTTAAGGTGCTCAGCTAGATCCAAACAAGTGTTTTTATGACTCGTTCCCATGCTCCGCGTGGGAACGCCCCTGTCTGAATAGCTGCAAGAACTCTATTCAGACCAAACCGCATATTCATTACCATTAGGATCGGTGAAATGAAACCGACGCCCTCCGGGGAATGAAAAGATATCCTGAATAATTTGACCACCAGCGTTTTTGACTTTCTCGACCGTGTTTTCCAACTCTGAACTATAAAACACAACCAATATACTTCCGTTCTCAGTTGTCGCTACTTTGTCAGATTTAAAAAATCCCCCATCCAGCCCGGCATCCTCAATGGCGACATACTCAGGGCCATAATCCACAAACGACCAGTCAAATGCGTCACTGAAGAATTGCTTTGTCACGTCGAGATTTCGCGAAGGCATTTCAAGGTAATTAATTTTTCCGGTTTGTTTCATGATTTTGTCCAGATAATTGATTATGAACTCGTATTCTTTACCTCAATAAACCACTTGGGCTGCATGGCATCAAAGTCATTCCTGGTATTCCATGGTAGGTAGCTTGCTGAATCCAGTACCACGGCTTGGCCATTATCACGTTTGAAAACCACCCAGTGCCAGAAGTTTTTGCCATTTTCCTGATGATATTTGATAGCCAATAAGGCTAAATCCGGCAATTTATCCCAAGCCTCGAAAGGAATTTCATCAGCAGAAGTTTCAACTCCGCTCCGGCTTAACATCTGCCTGACATACTGCGTATCAGACCAAAGTGATTGGTCTTCAGCATAAATTCCCATTGCGTTGGCAATAGCCTTGATTTCTAAATACGTCTTGCCCAAGATATTGGCCACTGCAGCAATGCCACATCCTGATGTTTCTTCCTGTATTACTGGCTTCAAACGTTATTACTCCTCGCTTTTTATAGCAGTGTAATCAATTTCTATTTAGCTTGTGTAAATCGCCTTCGGGTTCATTGATGATATAGTCGGCTTTTTTTCCAACATACGAAATGACGATGAGCCAACCACGCGCTGACAAAAAGGAAATTTTCGGCTGGGCAATGTTCGATTTTGCCAATCAGGCCTACACATTGCTGATTATCACCGTGGTGTTTGGCGATTTATTTACCCGGGTGATTGTCGGTGATGCCGAAAATGCCTATCGGCTTGGCAATCTATTGTGGAGTCTGTCACTGGCAGCGGGTTATTTACTGGTGGTGTTGACGGCACCGTTTTTCGGCGCGGTGATGGATCTGACCGCCCGGCGCAAACGGTTTTTGTTTATCAGCTATCTGGTTACCGTCATCGCCACGGCGCTGCTGTATTTTGTCGCCCCCGGTTACATTCTGCTCGGCATGTTGCTGATAGTAATTTCCAATTATGCCTACTCCATTGGTGAATCGTTTATTGCCAGCTTTTTACCGGATCTTGGTCCGCCGGAAGATCTGGGCAAAATCTCGGGTTTTGGTTGGGCCCTGGGTTATGTAGGCGGTTTGGTCGCTACCGGACTGGCTTTGTTGTTTCTGGGTGAAGTCAGCCTGGAAAATTTTCAAAATGTACGCTGGGTTGGACCTTTTGCAGCGGGCTTTTTCCTGCTGGCAGCAATTCCGACCTTTGTGCTACTGAAAGAACGTGGCAAATCAAGTCACACGATAGAGAGCAGTATCTGGCGTCAGGGCTGGCAACGGCTGGAAGGCAGTCTCAAACATCTGCGTGGTTATCAGGACTTGAGTATCTTTTTGCTGTCGGCTTTGTTTGCCATGTCAGGCATTTATATCATTATCGCTTTTACCTTTATCTACGGTGCACAGGTAGTGCAGTGGGATGAAAAAATGCGGGTACTCACCTTTATCACAGTGCAAGTGACGGCCACACTGGGAGCCATATTTTTTGGCTGGGCCGAAGATCGGCGCGGCAGTCAGTTTACCTATCAATTCACCCTGCTGTTCTGGATTGGCGCGGTGTTGCTGATCTGGCAAACACCTAATATAACTGACGGTATTAATTCGCTGGGGTATCAGGCCGAACGGCAGGATATTTTTCTGGTAGTCGCAGTGGCAGCTGGTTTATGTCTGGGTGCCACACAATCGGCCAGCCGTGCAATTGTTGGCAAATTAACCCCATTGCCCAGAGCAGCCGAATTCTTTGGTTTCTGGGGGTTATCTCATAAACTGGCCGCCATCATTGGTCTAGTCGGTGTCGGCCTGATGCAGGCGCTGGTCGGTTTACAGAATGCGATTTTGCTGTGTGCCGTGTTTTTTGCACTGGCATTTCTTGTCTGCCTTAAAGTGAATTTATCACGTGGGCAGATCAAGGCAGGACAATATCCGCGGGACTGATGTTCAATTGATAAGAGCGGCTTTGCCTGAGCAGCTTAATCCAATGGTACTGGCTGCTGACGATAAAACTGGCATAACAGCCGATAGACTTTGGGCATTTCCTGTTTCATGGTTTTGGGTGCCTCAAAAAAAGCCTCACTGCACACGGCAAAAAATTCTGCCGGACTGGTCAGTGCATAGTCATCAATCGGTAACGAGCGATGATGCTGAAGATCATTTTCCAATCTATCCCACGCCGCTGTAAAAATATCGTGCCATTTACCGGGTCGCATATCGGGATGCATCGGCGGCGCACCATTGGCCCCATCACGCAGCATATCCAGCTTATGTGCCAACTCGTGAATCACCACATTACTGGCTTTACCATGGCGGGTATCGCCGCCACTTTCGCTAATCGCCTGCCACGATAAAATTACTGGTCCCTGTTCCCAGGCTTCGCCACTCAGGCCGGGGCTTCTTGGATGAACCACTCCATCATCTGTGCGATAAGGACGATTCGGCACAAAATCCCCCTCATAAAGAATAATCGTTTGCCAGTGGTCATACCAATGAAGCCCAAGATGCAGAATGGGCACACAGGCCATAGTCGCAAGTTTGAGACACATCGCATCCGTAAATTGAAATTCGGCCCCCGAAAGCACGGTTTTACGAGCAAGCAAACGAAAGGTCAGCTTTCGCAACGCCTCACGCTCCGCACCATGATAACGCTCCATAACCGACCAGTCAGCAACTGCAGACTCCCACTGCTCTGCAGTAAACCCCATCTTTTTAATCTTTCGGGCTTCACGCCAGTCACGCAATTGCTTAAACATGTTTATCGCACCATTTCCAATTACAACAAGACTCCCCCTCGGCTCAGCAATAAATAAGCCCGGATATTTGATATCAGATTACTAGGGTCTGTTGATCTTTGTCATTGGGCGAGGAATTTTATTCGACAAATATCTGCACTATCAATGCGGTAACCGCAACATTGGAATCATCGTAGGAGATGAACCACACTGGATTTCACCCAAAGCTTCAAATCCGTGGCGCTGATACAACGAAATATTCCTCGGGTTTGATGACTCGAGGTAAGCCTGACAGCCATCCTTATCGCATTGCTCGAGCGCATGTTTCATCAAAGATGAGCCATGCCCCTTTCCATGATGTGTCGGATCGACAGCTATCAAGGGTAAATACCAGTGAGGCACATCTGGACGGAAATCGCCCATTTGCTCTAAGACCATGAACACTTCCTGCTGCTGAGGCCCGGCAACGGTGCTTTCAATCAGTAAGCCTAATTTTTCTTCATCCGGATGTGTATCAGGCGGTAGCCATAATGCTGCCCCTCGCTGGTCATGCGTAATATGTGCACTGCGCTGCACAAAAGCCCCGCCTCCAAATGCATGTATAAGTTCGGGCATATTGGCAAGATAAAGACTTGGGTCGGGCCATGTCCATCGCACCATCGGGTCCATTGCAAATGCCAGAATGATGGTGTTGATGATGACAGGTTCATCGGCCGGTGTGGCTGTTCGTATAGTATTGTTCATCATAGAATTCCTGGTGGGTTAAGAAATTCGAACAAATATGAAAACCACTGATCGGGCTTATTTAGCCCGGATATTCACTCTATTACACCATGCTTCCCTTACGTTACTTAAATTGGCTTATACCAGAGTTACAATCACGATTTTCAAGGGCGTCTACTTAAGTATTTACTGTATAGACGAATTGGAGAACCATAATTCTACATTGGCGGCTGAATATTTGGCGTCAGAGTCAGCATATTTCACTTGATTAAAAATGACAGTGAGACACTTTCCCGCCATTGCCAGGCCATCCAGCCTGCCAACAACATGATTGCCAAAGCAACCATCATCATGCCCCACTCGGCATGCAAAACATGCGTCACGACCGGTCCAATCATAAACAGGCTCAGCCCAGCAGCTGCCAGTGCCCGCACGGGTTTAATCAGTAATACCACGGCCCCTGAAACTTCAATAAAACCAGTAAGGTACATAAACCACAGTGGATATCCCCAACGCTCAAAGGCCTGAATCTCAAACGCCAAACCAGCTAATTTTGCCGCACCAGACAGGAAAAAAATGGCTGCCAGAATCACAAATCCATATTTAGTGAAAAAATTCATCATAAAAACTCCTTAAGCAAGATATAGCTCAAAGACAAATGAAATCGCAGACTGTTACAGAGAACATGTTAAACACGTCAGAGACGTGAATTACTCAAGGTCTTCATTTGCAGGGATTTGATAACGTACGTTACCGTCAGCATAGCGTTTGCCAATCAGACGAATAGGGCTATCCAGGTCGGGTACTTTCTGGCTGACCAACAGCCTTGTTTTGTCACCATTTTCAATTTCCACCAGCATGGTGGTGAGTTGGCCTTCAGTTATTTCAACCACTGTCCCATCAACATAAAAGGTTTCAAGTTCAGGGTGTGGTCTTATTAGCCAGGCAGACAACAATGCCACAGCCAGGATGATCAAAATAAAAATGCCGCGGTTACGCAGATAGTTGTTCGTATACATGCTGTTGCTCCGTCAATCATCAGCTTGAAAGTCATATTAATCCATTACCACAATCATCGAGGATTGATATTTTCACCAAGACCAGACCCAACTCAAGTTTGCGTTTTCTTTCTGCTCACAGGCATTTAACGAAAGCCTGTTGAGACTTTCGCTTCAAACTATTTAATTAATCCGCCAGTTTAAACAAACCGACTTTCAGCACTTTTCCAAATCAGCCCGATCAGTCCTGTTGCCACTATGGTAAACAGTGCAATAGCTCCCGGCGTACCCAATACCCATAAGGTCAGACCAGAAATTAATAACCAGAATGCCGGTATGATGGCGATCAGCCACAACCCCCATCCCCTGAACATAATCAATGCAAGTCCCAGCGTGGTTACGGCAGTCGGATCAGCATGGATACCAAACACTTCGGCCTGTAGCCAGGATCCACCCATGAGTGGCGCCATAAACGGCAAGCCAATCAATCCCGCCAAGGCAATCGCTATACCAATAACAGCCGCTGGCTTTTTGCGCGAAACATTGTCAAATCCCAGACCGGTGAGTGCAACCAATAACAACAGGATGGTCTGGGCGAAAAAAACATAGCCAATATAGCCACCTGCCCAGTTGAGCTCGGCATAATGTTGTATAAAAAATGCATACCCTACAAACGCCCAGACAGGCGCGATCAAAAGACAAACTAATCGGGAGTAATTTTTGAATGCCAGCCAAACAGCTGTCACCCCTAGCATCAGTGTCAGCAGATGCAGTGGCCAGAAACTTTCACTCATGCGTTCAAGCAAGCGAAAATAGATATCGGCAGTAAAGGGAATAAAATCGTGAAGATCGTAGCTGGTCCAGCTGTTCATAGCGCCTCGATATAACGCGCCATCTTTTGTCTGGTGCTGGCCGAAGGCATCGGGTCAAGACCGGCACGCATATTTTCACGAAGATGCTCTACCTTGCTTGTCGCGGGAATGGCGCAGGTCATGGCCGGGTGACTGACAATAAACTTCAACAGAAACTCTGCCCAGGTCGTCGAGCCACATTCCGCCTCTGCCCATTCGGGCAGTGGCGCGTCACGGCGCTTCAAACCCTGAATCAGACTGCCGCCATTAAAGGGTCGGTTGGCGATCACCGCAATGCCTTTTTCTTCTGCCAAAGGCAGCAGCCGTTTTTCTGCCTTACGCTGGGCTATATTGTAGGTAAGCTGAATAAAGTCGATGTCTTCAGAAGCCATGATCTGTTCGAACTCTGTGTGACGACGACCATGCGATGTGGTAATGCCGATATGGCCAATTCTGCCTTCAGCTTTCATTTCACGCAGCGCCGCCAGGTGTTCCCGCCAGTCTGTCAGATTATGAACTTGCACCAGATCGAAATAACCGACCTGCCAGCGTGCTTTCAAATCAGCAACCTGTTCGTGAGCTGAACCACCGGCCGGGCTCCAGACTTTTTCGGCTGAGAACAAACTGTCAGGAATACCAAGCTGCTGCAATGCATGGCCCATTACATCCGGTGCAGAACCATACATCGGCGAAGAATCAATCATGCCACCGCCAAGCTCAAAAAAAGTTCTTACCACTTCGGCCCGGGCATCGAGCAACTTTGAATCACTGCCGACATTAAAAGTACGCCAGGTGCCCATACCAATGACCGGCAGCTTTTTATCACCCGAATAGCGTTTTTGAAGCAGCTCATTGCCGGCAGCAAAAATCGGCATGGGAGGCAATATGGAAACGGCCAGACCGGCACCGATCAACTTGAGACTCTGTCTGCGAGTGAAGCGTTTGTTCATGGTAAGCGCTCCTTAGAATTCAATTAAGCTGGTCAAAGATGGACAGTTTTCACTTTAATCATAGGAAAGAGGACAAGCGTCTTGGTAAAAAGTTGATTCACAATCTATTTGGCGGACAGCTGATATTGCTTAATTATTTAATATGAGTTGTTTTGTCTCAGCGAGATGCTTGTACAGAGAATCAAGTAATTTTTTGAATTCTGTCGACTGTTCTGCTAATGCCGTATTGTTGATTAGTTCAGCCAGCACTTCATCTTTTTTAAGACATTTATCTAAAATCGCCTGGGTGGAATCAGCAGAAAACAAATTGGTCATCCTGCCACCAAGCTCATCAACCCATTCTTTATCGGAATCGGGTGTCGCTGGAAGTTCATGCAACTGTTTAACGACTTTTCGAAACGACTCTATATACGACTCCCGTTGTTTGGCAATGTCAAAAAGCGGATGATTCACATTTTCTTCCGTTAATAACTCACCCATTGCCCGGTAAAAGTCGGCTGTTTCGATGATTAATTTTAAAATCTCCAGAGCATCGGCCTGGTCATCAGTACGTATTATCAACATATCAAACTGTTCCTGAGGTGGCTGTTGGCATATCGCCAACAATGGCTTCGATGGCTTTAGGGATAACGTCAAATTCTGCGGGCGTTGTTGTTTTAGCTTCACCATCGGCTTCCAACGCTTTTGGTTTAGTGGTCTGAATACTGAACTTTTCAGCGGTTTTACGGACTATGCGGTCAGTCGTATGCAAATCACCGTTACGTAATTGAGGTCCGAGCAACAAAAGCTGCCACCATCGTTGTGGCTTGATAAAAAACAAATTCAGCTGTCCATCCAGCAACGTTGATCGTTGATCAACGATATTCCCGCCACCATAAAACCGACCATTGCCTATTGCCAGATGAATGGCCTTGGTGGAGCACTGCCAGTCATCTGCTTTGATGTGAACTTTAAAGCTTTTGTTACGCTTAATTGCTCTTAAAAATGCGCCAAGATACGCGAACACACCAAAGAACTTCTTGCTATCCGAGGTAAGCTCGCGTGTTACATCAACCCCTAAACCTACGTGAGCCACATTAATAAAAGCCTGTTTATTGACTTTACCTAAACTGATGCGTTCGCGCCTGCCATCAACGATGACCTGTGCAGCGGATAACAGATCCTCCGGGACACCAATGGATCGGGCAAGATCATTTGCCGTTCCCATTGGGAAAATAGCCAATGTGCGTTGACAGGTATAGATAGCATCCAAAGCGGAGCTGATGGTTCCATCACCACCGGCCAGAATAATGATTCCGTCTTCTCGTTCATACGCTTCAATGAGCGAAATCAAATGGGCTTCGCTTTCAGACTCATAAACGCAGACCTCAATGCCTGAGGCTTCAAGCAATTGTACGGCCTCTTCCAATGCCTCAGCTTGCCCATTTCGGCTATGCGGATTAATAATTAACAATGCGTGCTGCAAGTATTTTTCTCTTGTTAAGAGCTTAGCTTAATACGACGATAAAACGCTGTCAGAAAACAATAAGTACCATATGGAATTAGCGACAGCATTAATCGAGATTAACAAGGTATCAAAGGGGAGCGTGTAATCAGCTTGGATGGCCCCTTGATTTTCATTGATTTGAATTTTTATTCTTGACCTAGATATCACTGATACTCAAGTATTACTACTTGATGATCGGTTAGTAGCTGATCAATGGAGACATCAGAAAGGGATATTTTGATAGTTGCATCTTTTTTGAAGGTACCTGTGCCAATTGTGTATGGATGATCCTGTAAATATGCAGATATAACTTTAATATCAAATTCTTCATTAGTTTTTAAATTTATTTCAATGTAATAATCGTTAGAAACATAGGAACGACTATTTTCATCTTCCAACCTTTTAACAAAATCTTCTTTCGCAGCCATACCCATTAAAGTGAATTCATTGCTTACAAGATTCAAATCAGTAACAGGCGAGCGAGAGTCTTTTATAATTGCAACGGGTATTTTGAAATGAGCCCATGTGTCCATTTTTTGAGTAAAACATTCAACGTATTCTGCACCTTTAAACAATTGCGGTGTTTTTGCTTTAGCGTTGACTAATGAATCAGATTCTCTGCGTGAATCTTCATAATCATTGCAGGATGGTATTTCAAGATACAAGCTGGCTGTTAAATTTTCGGGGGTTTCATTTCTGAGCTGATCGGTTGAAACATCAATAACGGTGTCTACTTTGCATGCCGAAAGGATTAAAAAAATAGGTAATAAAATCGTTTTTTTCATTGTGTCGTTTTCCTTCCCAAAGTTTTTAAATTTAAGGTCAGATTAACACTATGTTTTCACTGCTTCATTCTGTTTGAATAAATTTGATTTCATAATCAAGCTGGCTGACACCTTGATTTCCCCTTGATTTCCCTTGATTTTGCATAATCAAGCTGGCTGACACCTTGATTTTCACGTTAGTTTTTGCTCTGCTCCTAAATATCTCTGGTGGCAACTATGGAAATAATGTTTTGATACATGGCTTAGCGTCCATAATCCGTGAGGCCTACGCAAAGACTTTACGCCCGGCTATAACGTTACAGCAAGCATTTAACAGATTTTATTGTTGGGTAAGGTTTAATACCGTTCACCAGCCTGCTATCGAAACAAGTCGGCATGGGTGCCTATTCTGGCCAGCTTGAGCGAGGTATTGTCGAGTTTATAAATTAAAACCAAGTCAGGTTTTATGTGGCAGTCTCTATAATTTTGCCAATTGCCAGACAGTGGGTGATCAACATACTTTTCCGGGAGCGTTTCGCCGAGTTGTAGTTGTTTAATGACGTGGCCGACCTCAATTACATCGGCAATTGGCCGTTTCACTATTTTCTTAAAGTCTTTTTTAAACTGGGTCGAGTACTCAAGTTTAAGCATTATCCAATTTACCAATGTTCAGTTCCTTGAACAGTGTTTCAATATCGCTGGCAGAATTTGCCTTGCCCGTCTCTAACTCGGCGATAGCTGCGGCTGTTGTTGCATTAGGCTGTTTCATTCTCAGCTCAAACGGTATACCGCCATAATTGATTACCGCCTTGGCAAAAAGCTTTATGGCTTGAGATGGGCTAAGTCCCATATCCTCGCAAACGTTCGTAAAAGCTAACTTGGTCTCGTGGTCAATTCGGGTACTCAGCATTTCTGTTTTCATATCATCACCATTTGTATAACTATGTATTACATAGCCTGAAAAATTGTATCAAATGTATGAAGTAAGTCCAAGCTGAGCTACCATTTGGATCGTGCAAAACGGGTTACCTGTCGGCAGCATTTAAAGATGATTCGATATAATCTCTTTGCACAATCGCTCAGTATTTAGCTGTGTGATTTACTGACTTAATCATGTCGATATGCGGTAGACCATCTTCATCATACGGTTCTCCAGAAGCATGAAAACCAAGTGATGTATAGAACTGTTGTAAGTAAACCTGTGCTGAGATTTTGATGTCATTGTCTGGAAATTTGAGTTCAATGAATTTGATAGCTTCTTCCATCAGTGCTCTACCGATTCCTTGCGCCCTGAATTTTTTAACGCTCATCACGCGGCCAATCGACGGCTGGTTGCTTTTAATTCCCGGCTCAATAACTCTGGCGTAAGCGGCCAGTTCACCATTTACCAGGGCAGATAGATGCCAGGCGTGAACGTCCAAATCATCGGTTTCCTGATAGGGACAATGTTGCTCGACAACAAAAACCGATTCACGCGCTTTGATGATCTCGTAAAGCTCGATGGTAGTTAAAGATTCCAAACGAGACCATTTAAACTCGAGCTTCATGTCATTTTTGCTCCCAGGCGCTGTTGATGAACTTTATTCCTGATAACGTCGCTACAGCAAGCAGTTATGAATTTGCCTGTCGAGTGACAATAGTATTCAGGCTAATTTCTTAGTTTTCCTGCTCAATTCCAATGGTTACAGGTGTTTCGCCTGCCTTAACCGGCGGGGTGTCGTTAATCATCAATACAGTTCCGCTTACGGGTGCGGTTAACTCGGCGACGATATTGCCAAAATAATCTCTGATATCTCCGACGATGGTGCCCTTTTCTACGGCACTGCCGATTTCAACGCGTGGGGTGAATAAACCATCGGCCGGGCTGGCAACGGATTTGAGTTTGTCATAGATGATCGGATCTGAATGCGGCATTGGTTTGCCGGGCAGCATTTCCAGAAAGTACAGCGCATTTCGCGACAGCGTTAGCGTGTCTTCAACTGATGCTTCATCACGTTGACCAAGATGACCTATTTCAGTGGTGAGGCCGGGTTTGCCGCGTGTCATGGCGGTATTCGGATAGGAAATCGAATTGGCCGGATCGCGTGGACGTTCGCCATACATTACGATATGTTGCATACCGATGGCTTTGGCGAATTCAAAGGTCAGATCGTCCAGTTGTTGATCACCGACAAACGGTGAATAGACGTGTGGCCATAACTGCTGATTCCAGCTGCCGGAATGCATATCAATCAGAAAATCGATGCGGCTGATAAATTCACGGGTAAAAAACTCGGCCAGTTGTTCGGTGGGGGTACCGTTTTTATCACCGGGAAATTCGCGATTAAGATTTTTATTATCGGCAGGATGCAAAGCAACCCGGCGGGCATGAAACCCCGGCAAGTTAGCCAGATGCACCATTATTAACGTGCCTTTTAATTGTTTTGCATCGACCTCTTCGCGCAGACGTTGCAAAGCCAAAATGGCTGGAAACTCATCCCCGTGCACTCCGGCTGTGAGTAATAACACCGGCCCGGGTTGTGTGCCATGTATCACGGTGACGGGCACTTTAATATCATGTTCTTCGGCGATATAAGAATGTGATTGCCCTGCTTCGGTCTTCACTTTGGCAAGTTCGAAGGGAGCTTGAGCAAATGCCGAACTACTGGCTAAAAGCCATAACACCAACATCCATTGTTTTACAAAGAAATGGCTTCGCTTATTGTTATTCATGTCGGTTCATGTTTCCTGAAGTTTAAAAAATCGTTGGGCTTTAAAGCATCCATTAAATTTATAGCATTGCTGTCAATAGGTGTTGTTTTACAAAGGCTGAAATTATTGAACTACAAAGCTGGTTGTACTTATCAAACAGTGGCGATTCGATTACCAGGGAGAAGCGCTGTGGATGAATTTTTCCCCTTTAATTAAAAAGCATACCGCTATACAATGTGAATGTTAATTATTATCATTTAGCATTAGATTTTAGCAATTCACAGAGTGTTATCTCTCAGTGATGCATTTCGTTTTTCAGACAGGTCCGTTTTCATGCCAAATTTTTCCTCTCCCGCCTGGCCAGTTGCCAGCCGGATTTTTGCCAGTCTGGTGGGCGGCTATCTGTTCACCTGGGGCCTGATTGCCATCACTATTGCGGCTTTGATTCCGTTGGGTGTGGAATTTCATGATGTTGAAATGGGCATGTTGATGCTGGGCTTACTGGTCTATCTCAGTCTGTTTTTATGGGGAATGGCAACAGATAAGTTAATTCGGTTATGGCTGATTCTGTTTGGGGGTGGTGTGGTAATGACCGTGCTGGCCAGTGTTGTGCAACAGTCATTTTTACAAGGAATTTAAACCATGTTCAGTAGCTTTCGACAATCAATGGCCTGGCTGCATACCTGGTTTGGTCTGACCCTGGGTTTTATTCTGATGGTGGTGTTCTTTTTTGGCAGCCTGTCCGTTTTTGATCGTGAAATTGATCGCTGGTCAATACCGGAAAGCCGTTTTGAACCACAGGTGATGCCATCCTTTGATGAGATGTTGCTGCCGATTTTGCGTTCGGTTGAACCCAATGAGCAGGATTACAACACCAACATGCCGCTGCTGCATGATTTGAGTCAGGGGCCGATGACTCCTCGTACAGAATTACCAGCCGATGAATTCTGGGCTTACACCACGCATCGTGATCCGGTGCTGATTATGGGTGTTGGCTTTCTGGTGCCGCAGCCACTCGACCCTGAAGGTCATAATCATATTCATGGCAATATCACCATTGATCCACGTACTGGTAAGGCGTTCCCAGATGACCAGCTGAAAATCGGCAGCAAGTTTTTCTATCCGATGCATTACAGCCTGAACTGGAACTGGAATCACATTGGCATTTATATCGTCGGTATTGCCGCCTTTATTATGATGGCGGCTTTAGTCAGTGGGGTGATTATTCATCGTAAGCGTTTCCGTGAGTTTTTTACCTTCCGTCCAGACAAACAAACGCAGCGCAGTGTGCTGGATTTGCATAATCTCACCGGCATGGTGGCATTGCCGTTTCATTTCTTTTTTACCTTTACCGGTCTGGTGATCTTTGCCAGCTTTTTCTACTTTCCGGTGACACATACTCAGCTGGAGCCCTTACATGATTACCATGAAATGGTTGAGGCCAGCGAAACCGGTTTACCGCATGACCGTGCCGGGGTGGCCTCTGAGATAGCTTCTGTGGATGCCATGGTGGCGCATGCCAAACAACGCTGGGCTGAGAAAGAGATGCCGGGTGAAGTCGGCTTTTTGAAAATCACGCATGTGGATGATGCCAACAGCTTTGTCAGTATTTATCGTGCCGGTAGTGATCGGGTTGCTCTGGTAGGTGAAGGCATGCACTTTAATGCCAGTACCGGTGAGTTAATTCGTGAAGAACCACCCCGCTCTGCGGTTTCTGAAATCAACGAATTTCTGACCGGACTGCATTTACAGCATTTTGAACATTGGCTGCTGCGTTGGTTGTATGTATTTGGCGGATTGGTCGGAGCCATCTGTATTGCTACCGGCTTTATCTTCTTTGTCGAAAAACGTAAACGTCAGCATACATTGCAGGGCAGCTCCGGCAGTCAGATAGTTGATGCACTGGCTGTCACGACTGTGACTGGCATGTTGGTGGCTACCGTCAGCATGTTGGTGGCAAACCGCTTATTACCCGCTGAAATGATCGGTAAAGGTTACTGGGAACAGGTGGTGTTCTGGGGAAGCTGGAGTGTGATGTTACTGCACGCCTTCTGGCGCAGTTCTGCGATTCGCCATCTGCACATTTCACCCGCCTGGCGTGAACAAAGCATTTTATTTGCTGTGCTTGCCGTTGCTGCCGTGATCCTTAATTGGGTGACGACAGGCGATCATTTATTGGAAACAGCATTTCATTACTGGCCGGTTGCCGGGGTGGATTTAAGCTTGCTGGTCAGCAGTGCTGTCGCGATTTATGCCGCAAGATTCCTGAAAAAACGTGAGAATGTTGCTGTGAATAAAGCCATTGAATTTTCAGCACAAAAACTGGAGACCAGCCGTGGTTGAAGTCATTTGTTGGTTAGCCGCCATTTTTATCACTCTATTGGGTATGGCTTGTCTTTCTCTCAGCCTGCCCAATCACTGGCGTCAGGTGGTTGGTAACGAAACCAGTCTGCCCTCTTCAGTCGAACAACTTCGTTTACGTATTGTGGGTTATTGCAGTCTGGTTGCCGGTTTACTACTTTGTCTGGCCGCCGACCATCCCACTATGGCGGTATTAGTCTGGGTAATGCTGCTTAGCCTGGCTGGAAAAGGCATTGCCAGCATACTGACCTGGCGTCAGCATTGGCTTAAACCATTGTTGTTGATGTTCAGCCGAAACGGGCTCAACTAAGGTTCGGCCTAATCAACGGATTCACGGCTTTTCTCAAACAGATTGGTTTGACAATAATGAATGACGATTATTGATAACCCCAGCAGAAGAATCGCAACGGTAACACCCAGAATTCGCCAGGTATCAATGTTTTTCATATCCAGAATCAGGTAACGCGCTAAAGCCACAATGGCGATATATAATGGAAACTTGATGGGTAACTCACCTGACTTGTAATAAACCGCCACCATGGTCAGCACTTCCAGATAGATAAACAGCAACAATAAATCGGTCAGTAAGACGGTACCGTTTTCAAACATAAAATTGATTTCAATTCCCACGGCCACCAGCGTGGCGATGGCAACGATGATCAGCCCGATATCCTGAGCAATTGCCAGAGAATGATTCACCACAGCTTTGATTTTTTCTGACATGCAGACTACCCCAATAAATTTTGCAGAGCAGATAGTATCAGCCAATTATGTCAGTAAAGTTGTCTGCAATTCCAAAAATGACGTTTGAAGTGGACTGTGAGACAAGCTGTCTGTTCAGGGGTTAACCTGCCAATTTGATAACAACGGCCAGCCTTCGATTTCACTGCCCAGTTCAGTAAGCCACTGCCCTATGACTTGATTGGAGTTATTCAAAACACTGTATGTCATCGGGTAATGTACAAATTCGAGGTCAAAATCTTGTCGATAGATCCGTGATGCCTGGTTTTGCTGATAAACAGTGTCGAGTTTCTGCTGTAAAGCATCGACTGCTGAGGCTTCTGCTTCAAGTGAAACAATAGTTAACACCGCTATTTTGACTTGCTCATGGATGTTTTCAGGCGTTGCCGGTCCCGAGAGTTGTTTACGACCTAACGCCGCCTTGGTTGGCACGAAGATGGCTCTGACACCCGAAAATATACCGGTTTTACCCTCAGCATAATAGCGCCAGTCGCCGTAGGAATAACGTGCCAGATCACCCTGTTTATCTTCAATGATCAAACTGGAGTGTTGCCCATGATCAAGTACAAACACGGCTCGTGGAATTTCCGGGGATTTAGGTGGCGTGATCCGGCCGGAGCAACCGCTTAATATCAGTATGATAGGAATGATTAAGCTCAGCCACCACATTCTGATATAAGTTGCTTTCATTAGATTATTTAATTTTGCTGATCCCGAAACAACGTAGCAGACAGCGTTCGTAGAAGGATTCAGGCAATCCGCGTTTCATACGGAACAGAAAGTATTTTTCAAAGGCGATTTTCGCTATTTGCACCCAACGGCCTTTTTTCATCCAGGCCAGATTGCGTGGTGGAATTTGTGGTAAGGCAACAAACGCGGCACCGGTATGCCCCATATCGGCCAGACACACCGCATTCAAACTGGCCCGTGTTTCAATTGGACGCTCTTCTAAGGCAGCCTGAATATTGGCTACGGCAGCTTTCGCCATACTTTCAATCATATAGCCGGTTTTGGGTACGCCCACCGGTAAAGCTGTCGCTTCAACTGGTGGAATCGCCACACAGACACCGACACCATAGATATTCGGGTAAGCAGGATTACGCTGAAATTCATCGACTTTCAGAAAGCCTCGTGGGTTGACCAAATCCTCACTCAGATTTGCAACACAGTCGACACCCTTAAATGCTGGAATTAACATACTGTAATCAAACGCCAGTTGATGGGTTTTGATGGTCTCAGCATTATCATCCACCTGCTCGACCAGCATTTTGCCTTTGCTGATGGACTTAACCCGGGCATTGGTGATCCACTTGATATCGTTTTTACGAAATTCGGATTCAAACAGTCCTTTGGAATCACCAACTCCCCCCAAGCCCATGTGGCCGATATAAGGCTCCGGCGTGACAAATGTCATCGGTACCCGATCCCGTACTTTGGCTTTGCGTAATGCCCGGTTCATGATGAAGGCAAATTCGTAGGCGGGACCAAAACAGGAAGCCCCTTGCACTGCACCCACGACAATTGGACCAGGATTTTTCAATAAATGACGCCAGGCATGATAGCTGTCTTCAGCATGGCTCACCGTGCAGATGGAATGGGTATGGGCTTGCGGACCAAAACCTTCGATTTCATCAAAGGCCAGTTTGGGACCGGTAGCAATAATCAGATAGTCGTAATTGAGAATGGTGTTATCACCCAGCAAAACCTGATTAGTGGCGGGTTTGATTTTGGTGGCGCCAGAGTCGTAGAAATCGATGTTTTTACTGGATAACACGGATACCAGTTCAAAGCTGATATCAGCACGCTTTCGCCAGCCCACGGCTACCCAGGGATTGCTGGGTACAAAGTGAAAAATCGGTGTATTGGATACCACGCTGATATGGTGTGTTTTGTCTAAAGCTGCCCGGCATTCATAAGCAGCCGGTAAACCACCGGTACTCGCACCGATAATGACAATATGCGCCATGTTTATTCCAGGTTAATGCAAAGTATCTGAATCATTCTGGATATTCAGCGGGTCACTGAATAACCCCGCCACATCCACCGGATCAAACTGATAATGCGTGTTACAGAACTCACAGGCCAGTTCGACAAAGCCACGTTCGGCAATGATATCTTCTGCTTCCTGTCGCCCCAGCAGCTTGATAGTATCAGCCACCCGTTGACGTGAACAGGTACAGGCAAATTCCAGCATGGTTGTACTCAATAAACGCACCATTTCTTCATGAAATAATCGATATAACAAGGAGACTGCATCCAGATTCAACAGTTCTTCATTCGTGACTGTTTCGGCCAGAAAATTGATTCGGGTCCAGTTCTCATCATGTTGTTCGGGATCCTGCTCGGGTAATTGCTGAAGCATCAAACCGCCGGCAGTGTGTTCATCTGTGGCTAACCAGATACGGGTTTTTAATTGCTCGGATTGAGCAAAATATACTTCCAGCATTTCCGCAATCGTTTCGCCCTGCACACTGACAATACCTTGGTAGGGTTGCTTGGCTTCTACATTTTCAATGGTAATCGCCAGATTCCCCTCACCTAACAACTCCTGCATGGTGGCGTCATCAGCAATTTCCCCCTCCCAGTTCGCCAGACCTCGTAAAGTATGGTCACTGGTACATTCAACCATAAGCAGCGAAACTGGACCATCAGAACGGCATTGCAACACCAGTCGACCCGACATTTTGACGGTTTCAGCCAGTAATGCCGCAGCAGAGAGCATTTGCCCCAGCAAGGAAGCCACTGCCGGTGGGTATTCGCGCTGAACTTTAACGATCTGCCAGGTTTGCTTGAGTTGCACCCATTCCCCACGAATAGCGGCATTATCAAAAATAAAACGTTGTAAATGATCTGCCTGAATGGCGTCGTCTTGCATGATGATTCCTCATACTGCATCTAGCGGGTGGTTATGTGGCAAATAAAAATACCGGGGATTAACCGGCATTTTAACGTATCTGATAACAAGTGGGGCTTATGGTGAAGAAGATCAAGCCATAAATGCTTAAAGCAGGAATCTGCTTTAAGCATCTGCATTCAGCGTTTTTTAGCAGCTAGAAATTCTCTTAGTGTCACTGGCAGATGGGCCTGAATGCTCTCACTGATTTGTTGTTCATGTTTCTGCCACAAAACACCCAGATAAATCAGCCCAAGACCGATAGCGGTCAGTGCAATAGGAAACAGCAGACTGTCCTTGAAAACCACATTGGCAAGATGCCCAAGGTAAAAGGCCGAGCCCAGTGCACCGAATACCACAAATACCCGCTGTGATATCACTACACCAATACCAATCATCAACAGATTAATACTGAAATAGATGAATTTAGCCAACTCACTATCAGAGTATTGTGAGGTCATACCGCCCCAGAACGCTATCACACCAAACAGATATAACCAGAAAGCATAATCACCTGATTTGTAACCCCGCATATCTACCCAGAACGCAAACAGTGTCATCGCCAGACCAAAGTACATCGACACCAAAGCACGCAGTTCAAAGTTGGCATAGCCACCAACCATCATGGCGGCAATATCCATCGACAGATACCATAGTGTCACGGCAATTGGCATCAGTAAAAATGGATAACGGTAGCGATAAAAAATCATTGCGCCCACAATCAATGTACCCAATTCCATATATAACCAATGCCACTGGATATAACGATGGTAATCACGATAAACACTCTCATCCGGCCACCAGCCCATCCCCTGCTGTAAGCCATAAAAAGCCAGAGGTGTCAGTGCCACCACAAAGGTCGCACAAATCCCGGCAGGAATGGCATAACCTTTTGTTTGAAAACGATTAGCCAGTTTGAGTCCCACACCGGCATACGCCAGACTGATAAAGAATATCCCCCAGCCACCAAAGCTTTCCCAGCCCAGGGTCATAAACAGGGTCATCGCCCCAATGGCAATCAAGCCGCCCATATAATAAAGCACATGGGTAAAGTCAAAACTGGGACCAGACGATGGTTGGGATTTAAAAAATTCGAATAGCTTTTCTGCCTGATCCTGGGAGATAAGCTGTTGTTTAACAGCTGAATCAAGCTGTTTTTTAGTGATATTCATCAGCGCTGTCCTTCGCGATGGTTAGAGTGTTTTTTTTCGAGGAATTAGATTGTGATTCGATCGTGGGGTTTTGGCAAGTGTGATGAAAACAGGGGTGGATTGTTGGGTTACATGCTTCAACCCAACCTACCATGAACAAATGTTTTTAGAGCCGAAAATTAGGCTTTAAGTTTAAGCAGTCAGGGGAAGATATGATGAAAAAGCCCATTACTCGTACAACTCAGAGTAATGGGCTGATTTCAGATTAAGCGCGTTGCAATAGCATTGCGTTCAGTTTTTTCACGAAGCTGGCCGGATCTTCCAGTTGTCCGCCTTCGGCCAATAAGGCCTGGTCAAACAGGATTGAAGTCCAGTCACCGAATTGTTCGTCGTTCTGTTCATCTTTCAGTTTGGCGACCATTGGATGTTCCGGATTGAGTTCCAGAATCGGTTTGCTGGCAGAGACCTGTTGGCCAGCCGCTTTCAGCATACGTTCCAGATTACCGCTCATATCGTAATGATCGGCTACCAGACAGGCGGGTGAATCGGTCAGACGATGAGTGATACGTACATCTTTGACTTTATCATCCAGTGTTTTCTTGACCCGCTCAACCAGATCTTCGAAGTTTTTCTCAACTTCTTCGTGGGCTTTTTTCTCTTCCTCGTCTTCCAGCTCACCCAGATCCAGATCGCCTTTAGCAACCGATTGCAGGTGTTTGCCATCAAAGTCGGTCAAAGAATTGACCAGCCATTCATCGACACGATCCGTCAGCAACAGGACTTCAATACCTTTCTTACGGAACACTTCCAGATGCGGGCTGTTTTTCGCCGCCGCATAGCTTTCGGCAGTGATGTAATAGATTTTGTCCTGCTTGTCTTTCATCCGGCTGACATAGTCTTCCAGGGAAACAGTTTGCTCGTCATTGCCGGATTCGGTGCTGGCAAAACGCAGTAATTTCGCCAACGTTTCTTTGTTGGCAAAGTCTTCGCCCGGACCTTCTTTGATCACCTGACCGAATTCTTTCCAGAATTCAGCATATTGTTCCGGTTCGTTATTCGCCATTTTGTTCAGTTCAGAGAGAATTTTCTTCACTGAAGCGGCACGAATAGTGTCGATGACTTTGCTGCTTTGCAGAATTTCACGCGATACGTTTAATGGCAGATCGTTGGTATCAATCACTCCGCGAATAAAACGCAGATAGCGAGGCATCAGCTGTTCGCTGTCTTCCATGATGAAGACACGTTTTACATACAGCTTGATGCCGTGCATGCGGTCACGATCCCACAGATCAAAAGGTGCTTTGGATGGGATATACAGTAGTGAAGTGTATTCGGTATTACCTTCGACTTTATTATGGCTCCAGCTCATTGGATCCTGGAAGTCGTGGGCGATTTGTTTGTAGAACTCTTTGTACTGCTCTTCAGTAATGTCGTTTTTAGACAACGTCCATAATGCCGTGGCTTTATTGACGGTTTCATCTTCGATAATGCTTTCATCGATGTTGCCTTCTTCATCAGGCACAGGCTCTTTCAACATAACGATTGGCAGATTGATGTGATCGGAATATTTACGAATCACGTTACGCAGACGCCAGCCATTAAGAAACTCGTCTTCACCTTCACGCAGGTGCAGCGTCACTTCCGTTCCACGTGTCGGCTTTTCAATGGTTTCAATATTAAACTCACCTTCTCCGGCTGACTCCCACATCACACCATGTTCTTTGGTGGTGCCGGCACGGCGGGTTTTCAGTGTCACCTTATCAGCAACAATAAATGCGGAATAAAAACCCACACCAAACTGGCCAATCAACTGTGAATCTTTGGCTTGATCACCGGTTAACTGTCCGAAAAATGCTTTGGTACCGCTACGGGCAATGGTACCGATATTGTCGATAACTTCCTGACGGGTCATGCCAATACCATTATCACTGATGGTGATGGTACGGGCTTCTTTATCAAAAGCGACGCGAATATTCAGATCGCCATCTTCTTCATATAAAGCATCATCGGACAAGGCTTCAAAACGCAACTTGTCCGCGGCATCGGCCGCATTGGAAATCAGCTCACGCAGAAAGATCTCTTTGTTGCTGTAAAGCGAATGAATCATCAGGTTGAGAAGTTGTTTAACTTCTGTCTGGAAACCCATTGTTTCCTTATGTGCATCAACGCCCATTTCTGTGTTGCCTCCATCTGGCTGTTTTAACGATAGCTCACAGATGGGGTTAGCAGGATTGGATATCAAGAGTACGACATAGCAAAAATCGTAAAAATTTGAGAATTCAGGCATTTAAACGCATTTAAGCTTCGATTTAACGTTAATGTGTTAGCCTGTTTTCGGCCATGATGCCCACCCAATTCCAGAAAAAAATGAAAAGGATAGACACCATGCGTAAACTCACTTTGAGCTTGTTATTGGCTTTCGGCTTCACAGCCCATGCCAATGAAAGCAAAGTCGATATCGAAGAACAATCGGTTCTGGGCCATGAGGAAATCGTTACATTATTTCCTGGCGAAATCCAGACCAAAGCACGGATTGATACGGGAGCTGCAACAAACTCAATGTATGCCGTTAATACCCGGGTTTTCGAAGAAAACGGGGAGGAACGGATCCGTTTCACATTTATAGATCACGAAGATAATGAACATATCCTGACACGCCCAATCGTGGATAAAGTGACTATCAAACAGGCCAGCGGCAAACAAACCCGTTATGTTGTAGAGATGGGCTTATGTGTAGGTAATCATTATGAAGAAAGCCGCTTTACGCTGGCTGACCGCAGTCGTATGACGTTCCCGATTCTGGTCGGACGCAACTTCCTGGAAAATTCCTTATTAGTGAGTTCATCGGAAAAAATGGTTGCATCCCCGGAATGTGAAGTGAAACTGGCAAAAAAAGATCCGGAAGAACTTCCCGAGGTACAACCTTGATTCTCTGATCGCTATTACATAAGCCACATTACATAACGTCGGTTCATCGTTGAACCGGCGTTTTTTTGGTTACGATTCAATGGACTTAATATAGGTCATATTTTCTACCCAAAAGAGATGTTACTGTATTGCTTTAAGCTTTTTTCAGAGATGGAATGTCCAAACAATCACTTAGAATCCTGACTTATAACCTGCACAAAGGCTTTAATACCGGCAATCGGCAGTTCATCCTGCATGAAATGCGGGAAGCCCTGCGAAAAGCGGATGCCGATATTATGCTGTTGCAGGAAATTCAGGGTGAACACATAGGTCATCAGCAGAAACATCAGCATTGGCCGGATTGTCCTCACTGTGACTTTATTGCTGAAGATATGTGGCCGCATTTTGCCTATGCCAAAAATGCGGTGTATAGCGTGGGGCATCATGGCAATGCCATTCTCAGTAAATATGCCCTGCAAAGCTGGGAAAATATCAATGTTTCTCCGTATTCCTGGGCCAGCCGTAGTTTGTTGCACGGCGTCATTCATATTCCCGATACCCAAAATGAACTTCATATCGTCTGTCTGCATCTTGGTCTGACTGGAACCGAACGTAAACGCCAGCTGCAAACGCTGTGTGAACGTATTGATGAGCATGTTCCCCATAATGCGCCACTGATTGTTGCCGGTGATTTTAATGACTGGAATGGTCAGGCGGAAAAACACTTCACTCAACGCCTTGATTTGAAAGAAGCCTTTCGGACTCTGCACAAAAGACATGCCCGTACATGGCCGTCATGGATGCCGATTTTTAAAATGGATCGTATTTATTATCGTGGCCTTGAGCCCACTTTTTGCGAATGCCCTCCCCACTCCTCCTGGAAAATGTTATCAGACCATGCGCCGCTCATTGCAGCGTTTGAGTTTTAAAAACAAGCCCTATCAAATTTCCTCTATTGAATATTTTTTCGGAGATATCTGGTTAGATCGTTACAATAGGCTTCTTGCCTAAGGTCTAATTTCAAGGAGTGCTTGTGCCTGACATAGTTGTCATGTTTTTCTTGTTAGGTTTAGTCGGTGGTCTGGTTAAATCCGATCTGGCTATTCCCAAAGCGGCTTACGATGTTTTAAGTCTGCTTTTAATGCTGACCATTGGTCTCAAGGGTGGTATGGCCTTACATGGCAATATGGGCTGGGGCCTGCTACCAGAACTGCTATCAGTTGCCTTGTTAGGTTTTTTGATACCGCTGATTTTATTTCCCCTGCTGTGGAAAGTGGTGCGTTTGAACCTGGCAGACAGTGCCAGTTTTGCTGCACATTATGGTTCGGTCAGTGCCGGTACCTTTGCTGTTGCACTCGCTTATGCCGAGAGCAATCAAATGATTATCGGTGGTCAGGTCACCCTTTATCTGGTGTTACTGGAATTACCCGCTATTGTTATCGGTTTAATGCTGTACAGGCATTTTAGTGGTGTTAAACAAGCCTCATCCGGTGGCATGCTGAGCATATTGCACGAGTCTTTAACCAATAGAGGCGTGATTTTGCTGGTTGGGGGCGTGATAATCGGCTGGATGTACGGTCCGAGGCAAGGGGCTGGGGTGACCGATCTATACACCGGTGCATTTATGGGCGTACTGGCCCTGTTCCTCCTGGAAATGGGAATTGTCGCCGCAGAAGCGTTGAGCAAATTATCCCGCGATAAAATTCCGGTGGTGATTTTTGCCATCGTCGCTCCGACCATTCTGGCCCTGGCAGGATTGTTCACCGGTAAATTGCTTGGCCTGCCTAATGGCTCTGTATTAATTCTGGCAAGTTTGACAGCCAGTGCTTCCTATATTGCCGCGCCAGTGGCTGTTCGCTCGGCCATTCCACAAGCGGATATTGGATTAGCCATGCTGGCAGCACTGGGGCTGACTTTCCCTTTTAATGTCATCATCGGTATTCCGCTGTATCACAGCCTGATTGGTTAAATATCCTTCCATACCCGGCACGATGGCCTGTTGATCTCTCAGAACCGCTTCGGCGTTTGTGGCGATGAAAGATCAACAGGCCATCGTCAATCTGCGCATCTCTCAACATTTTCATGCGGTTCGACAATTGCATGTGTCTTTAAACAATCTTCAGAGCAGGAGAATCCGGAGAGCAGGTTTAGCCTGTGAAGGCCGATAGAATGCGGTTTTAGTCATGCATCGCACTCCGGAACGCTATCTTTATCCAAGTCAATCACAGCCTTATTTTGGTGCGTGTTGATTCATTAAGAAACAAAACGGACATTCAGAGAAAGAGAAGGAGCACAACATGCAATCTCTGACACTGCTAAAACCCATTCAATCAATATTGTGGAGCGTCGCTCTGCTGCTACTTGGTAATGGGTTGATCAGTACTCTGCTCACTCTGCGCGGGACCAGTGAAGGCTTTACCAGTGCCGTGATGGGCATGATCATGTCGGCCTATTTCGTCGGATTTATCTGTGGTACCTGGGTCAGCGGTCGTTTAATTCGCCGGATGGGACATATTCGCACCTTTGCTTTCTGCGCCTCAGTCTGTGCCACCACCACTCTGTTACATATTATCGTTATTGATCAATGGGCCTGGATGGGCTTTCGCTTTTTTTATGGTCTGGCATACATCACACTGATGACGGTGATTGAAAGCTGGCTTAACAGTCAGGCCGCCAGCCATGAACGTGGCCGAATCTTTGCGTTTTATATGGTGGTCAACCTGGGCGCACTTGCCGTTGCACAACAGATGCTGCATCTTGATTCGCCAGAAGGATTTTTATTATTCGCTCTGGTATCCATTCTGGTGAGCTGGGCGATTCTGCCATTAACATTAACGCGACGTAATCAACCGAATATTGCCACTGAAAGACCTAAAAGCAGTCTTAAAACGTTATTGAAAATTGCGCCTCTGGCAGTTGCCGGCGCATTTTTGTCAGGATTGGCCATGGGGGCTTTCTGGGCAATGACACCCATTTATGCCACTCAACTGGGTTATGGCATCAGCGGCATTGCGACGATTATGAGCTTGACGATTATCGGTGGGGCTGTTTTACAAATCCCCATTGGACGTTATTCCGATAAACATGACCGACCTAAAGTGATGACCTGGGTGGTGATCATGGCAGCGATACTGGCGCTATTAATGACTATCGCTCCTTCACAACGCTTCCTGTTCGGCATCTTTTTTCTCTGGGGCGGTTTGTCGTTTTCCATTTATCCGTTGGCAGTTGCTCAGTTAATTGATCAGCTGCATCCCGATGAAATTGTCTCCGGCTCATCTGATATGTTGGTTTTGCATGGTGCAGGCTGTGCATTTGCGCCGATTATTGCTGGTTGGTTAATGACCGTAGTTGGCGCTCATGGTCTACCGGTTTATATTGGAATCGTGTTATTGATGCTTGCTGGTTATACGACTTACCGTCGACGCCATGTCATCGACCTGGTCAGCGGTAAGAGCGCCCATTTTGAACCCATGGTGCAAACCAGTGCCCAGGCGTTGAACATGATGTTTGATCAACAACAACGCGATTTGTTTGATGATCCGAGCTTTTATGGGGAAGAAGAACAGAACCGTATCATCAATGCGTTACGCCAGAGTGGTTCATGATTTGTTACAGCATTTTTTATAGACATATACGTTAATAACCGTGATCCTTGCCAAGCGGAAAATCTGGCAGAATTGAATTATTAAGCTCACGTAGCCATCCGCTTTGTTATTAATCGATCCCGGATGCAACATGGAACACAGTCACCCACATCACCATCAGGTCGCTAACTATAATCGCGCTTTTGCGATTGGTATTTTATTAAATGTGGTGTTTGTCATTATTGAAGCCAGCTATGGCATTTTGGCTGGTTCAATGGCTTTACTGGCAGATGCAGGACATAACTTAAGCGATGTAGTGAGCTTGTTGCTCGCCTGGGGTGCCAGCGTTCTGGCCAAAAAAGCCGCCACCGAAAAACGCACGTATGGCTTTCGCAAAGCCACCGTTATGGCAGCCTTACTCAGTTCCATTATGTTGTTAATTGCGTTGGGCGGCATTGCCTGGGAATCCATCAACAGAATGTTCAATCCGCAGCCGGTTCAGGGTATGACGGTAATCGTAGTGGCCAGTATCGGTGTCGTCATCAACACGATTACCGCACTGTTATTTTTCAAAGGGCAGCAGCATGACTTGAATATTCGTGGTGCTTTTCTGCATATGGCCGCTGATGCAGCAGTATCGCTTGGTGTTGTTATTGCCGGGATTTTTATTCTGTTTAAAAACTGGTTATGGATTGATCCGCTGGTCAGCTTGCTGATCGTGATGATTATTCTGATTGGTACCTGGCGTTTATTACGTGAATCGTTAAATTACGCGATGGACGCCGTGCCAGAAAATGTGGATCTGCAAAAAATCCAGCAGTATTTACTGGATTGTGATCAGGTAGACTCGTTGCATGATTTACATGTCTGGCCGTTAAGTACCAGTGAAACAGCGTTAACTGTGCATCTGGTGGTAAAAGGCAGTCCGCTGGATAACGCTTTTTTATCCCAGCTACAACATGATTTACACGATCACTTTGCTATTGAGCATGCAACGATTCAGCTGGAGTCAGCGGATGATGCCAGTTTCTGTCTGCTCGGCAGCAATCATGACTGTCATCATTAATCCGCGTGGGCAGTGATTGTCCAGCATTCCTCCAGACCAATAACTCTGTTATGGTGCCTGGCTTAAATTATTTACAGAAACTGATATCAAAATGCATGGCAAGTTAATCAAGTGGAAAGATGACAGGGGGTTTGGCTTTATTCTCTGTGAGCATAATCAACAGGAAGTATTTGTACATATTTCTGCTTTTCCGAGTGGTAGCCCACGTCCTAAAGTCGGCGAAACACTGGATTTTGCAATAGAAACCACCCCAGAGGGTAAAACCCGGGCTATCAATGTCACTCGTGAAGCATCCTTAAAAACCAGAAACTCGCCCATTAAACTGAGTAAAGCTCCCGGAAAAACCACTAAAACCATCAGTGTCCTTATTGCATTGATCGTGTTTGGTTTGATTGCCGTAAGTGTGTCTCAAAATTTTTAATGTTTTCTAACACACTCTCTTAGAACGTACATCAAAATAACCATAGGCAGCGACCACCAGAAAGCAGATACCGGGGACAACATAAGAAATCGCCGTAGTAAACACATCAATGAATGCACCTTGAACTAACGGCAAAAGCGCTCCGCCAAGAATCGCCATCACCAGTCCAGCGGCCCCGAATTTGGTATCTTCGCCTAAACCTTTTAATGCCACTCCGTAAATAGTCGGGAACATAAGCGATAAACAGGCAGATATCGACACGACAGCCCAAACCCCGGAAATAGTCGGGTTCAGCATCGCAAACAAGCATAACGCCGATCCTGTTATTGCCAGTATTGTCATCAGCACGGTGGGACGAACATAGCCCATCAACCATGTCATCGCAAAGCGTGACACCAGAAACACCAGCAAACTGTATTGCAGATAAACGCTGGCATCGGCCGCTGTTCCACCGATTGCCTGCTGCACGTATTGAATGGTAAAAGTCCAGGCACAGACTTGCGCCGCTACGTTAAAAAATTGTGCGATCACGCCAAACCGGTAATGAGGATTGGCCATCAATCGTTTCAGCGTCTGAGTGAAATGTAACTCACTGATGCTCGAAGCGACGGCTTCTCGCGGTTGCGGCACTTTTGAAAATAAAATCATCAGCCAGATCAACAATAATGCCAATGCCATACTGACATAGGGCAACATCACGGCTTTGAGCTCGGCGCCTTGTACCAGCTGTAATTCTTCGACCGTCATTAATGCCCGATCAGCCGCTTCAGCAATATGCAAATTCGGCAGAATCAAGGTGGCGGCAAGAAACACCCCAAGATTGGTACCCACGGGATTAAAGGCCTGCGCCAGATTTAGTCTGCGTGTGGCATTTTCCATCGGGCCCATCGCCATCACAAACGGATTAGCCGACGTTTCCAGAATCGATAAGCCTGACGCGAGAATAAATAACGCCGCAAGAAAATAATGATAATTCATTGCCAGACTGGCGGGATAAAACGCTAAAGCGCCTATTACGGCCAAACCTAAACCGCATAAAACACCGGTTTTATAGGAATATCGGCGATTGATAAATGCAGCTGGTATTGCCAGACAAAAATACGCCCCGTAATAGGCAAACTGTACCAACGCAGATTGTACGGTGCTCATAGCAAAGATTTGACTGAATACCTTAACCAATGGATCGGTCATATTGGCAGCCACGCCCCAGGCAGCAAAACAGGTAATCAATAAAATAAATACCAATCGCATTTCCGGATAGACAAAGGGCTGTTTGACCGACATAGAATCCTGGCTCCGTGCTTCGTTGCTGGCTTTGTTGTGCCGAGTGTATCAGTCATCCATCCAGCTATTGTCTGACTGATTGGGTCATTCTATTGGAAATCCTGCAGTGCAACATATTCTCCCGAAAACTTTCCTGCCAGGATGCCTCCGGAATATAAAACAGCCGTTAAACGAATACGGGCCTTTCCTTTGCGTCGCAGCATTTTGAGAAAGCCTGGCCAATCATGTTCATCCCTCAATGCGGCCGTGGCGGAAAAATCTGCGGTCATGGGCTTGAGATAAGCCATCTCATTGCGTTGAATCACCAAACGGGAAGCCAGCCCCTCTTCTGCCAAACGGGTCTGCAACAACGACCAGGCTGACAGAATCGCCAGCGTCGAAGCACTACCGCCAAACACGGTTTCCTGATGATTAATATTCGGGGCAATCGGCGCACATAACGTCAGTGTCTGCGGGGTCATCTCCCGCACCGATACCTGCATGGCTGCTGATAACGGGATATGTTGATGGAGATATCGTTCCAGCCGTTGATTTTCAGTCATCATCAGCAAGCCTTTCGTTATCTGGATGTTTTGTTGCGGTATGTAAATACTCCAGTACGGCGCCCATTAACTGATTGATGCTCTGATATTTTGGTGGACCGGCAGATAGTATTTCACCCTCGGATTGCACATACGGTGCAGGTACCAGCTCATCAGCACAGTTCTCAACAATCGCCTGGGCAGAAGCCTCCGTAGTTTCAAGATGGAATTGCAAGCCAATCACCGATTTTCCTAACTGAAACGCCTGATTGCGACAGCCATAACTCTCAGCGATTCGCTCAGCACCTTCAGGTAAATCAAATGTTTCACCATGCCAGTGAAAAACCAGTGCCATTTCGGGAAACGTGAATAAAGATGAATTCACATTTGCTACAGCCTGAATCGGCCACCAGCCAATTTCTTTTTCATTATTGGGAGTCACTCTGGCGCCCATTGCACTGGCAATCAGCTGTGCGCCCAGACAAATCCCCAATACAGGTTTACCCGTTGCGATAAATTGCCGTATAAACTGCTTTTCTGCTTTTAGCCAGGGATACTCAGCCTCATCATTCACGCTCATTGGCCCGCCCATTACCACCAGATAATCCACATCGCTGATTTCGGGTAATACGGCTTGCCGATAAAACGCCGTAGAACTGATTTGATAACCATTTTTATTGAACCAGGTTTCAATACTGCCCAAGCCTTCAAATGGCACGTGCTGAAAGTAATGTGCTTGCATTGTGCGATCCTGAATAAATTTGGCAACAGTTTAAAGCCAAATGTAAGAATAATTAAACTAATGAATGCTTGTTAGCTTTCATTTTTCCAGACCCTGGAACCTAATAAAACGCAGTAACTTCACGGAGATAACGAAAAGTGGTACGGTCAAACACCATCTGAATCGAAATTTATCGGTTTTGATAAGGGAGAGTCTATAAACGGCATTGGAGAATATAACTATGACAAAAAATGCATTCCCACTCACGCGCATACTCAAACCGGGTTTTCTTATATTTTTGGGCTTGATGCTGATGGCCTGTGCGCCGGAACCAGAGGTAAAAGATGTTCAGGCCAGCGAAGCTGAAATTGAATATCTGTTTGATCGCTGGAACAACGCCCTGCAGACCGGAGATTCCGCCACAGTGACAGCTTATTACGCAAATGATGCTGTGCTTTTACCGACGTTATCAAACACCATTCGAACCGACCATGATGGAATTCGTGACTATTTTGACTATTTCCTGGTATTGCAACCTAATGGCCGGATTGACAAACAGCATATTTCTATCAACGGCAATGTTGCTATAAATACCGGTATTTATACTTTTACATTGACAAAGCAAGAACATGAAAAAAAGGTGCAGGCCCGTTATAGCTTTGTTTATGAACGTCAAAATGATGGTGAATGGTTGATTGTTAATCATCATTCTTCTGCTATGCCAGAAGAGATAGTTGAAAAGCCTGAGCTGATGGAAGATATTCTGATTGAGGAAAAAAGTTAGATTTGGTTTTATCCCTTAATATGCCCGGTTCGTATTCAGGCATACTGCTGAAGCAAATAACAAACATGCTATTTTTTTAGACAACAGAGGCTTACATTATGACTATTGCACTGACACCACTTATTTCATTGATCGCAGGTATTCTGATTTTGGTCGTGCCGAGACTGCTCAACTACATCGTGGCTATTTATCTGATTATTATCGGATTGGTTGGTATCTTCGGTGGCAATCTGAATATCACACCCTAAAATAACTTTTGTAATTAGGGCCTGTTGATGTTTCATAGGCGCCTTGTGAGACAAAGATATAGCCTCCGGCAGTGGTGGCTCTGACAGATCAACAGGCCATGGGAAATCGCGGCGGTTATTTATGATTTCCGCCGCTTTTTTTGCCGTATCTACTGGTTTTCAATATAAATTTGATGGACCACTATTTATCTTTACGTCATCATTCTTTCAAAGAAATCTTACGGCTGTCTGCCAGTTCGATTAATTGTTCAAGTGGATCAGCCAGCGCTTTGAGTCCTTCAGCAATTTCGTCTTCGCTATAACCCAGCTGCTGCATGGTAGCGACCTGGTTTTGCAGTAACTTTTGCATCGCCGCGATTTCCCTGAGCTGATTCATCTGTTTATTGTGGCGATTCTGTTCAGTAAGCTTCTGTTTTATCAGGCGATTTTGATAGGAAATATCTTTCCAGAGTTCGCGTAATTGTTCGATAACTTTATCCAGTCCCAACAGATTGAAATCGCCGGGAGAGTGGATCTCAATGGACTGAATAATAAGTCTGTGATGCGCTTTGACAGCAGATAATGAACCATATAACGCCATTTTAAGCTTCGGATTCTGGCCTTTGTATTTTAACTTTTCCAACACATAGAGCCGGTTATACAGAATATTAAGCTGGTGAAAAAAACGGTAAAAGTCCTCTACCGTCCAATCCTCAACAGCACTAAACCCGATTGGGCTAATAGACTCGGACAATCGCGGCCTCCTTGGTCATGATGTGATTGCTGATCGTAACAGGCTGAGTAAGTATCACCTTTCGACTGGCTTATTTCATTCCTCTTTACGGCTGATAATTTCACCTTCAATGATATGGGTTTCATGACGTGATTGCTGAGACGAGCGTTGTGAAAACGGTTGTTGTTGAGAAGCCGATTCCCGGGCTTTACGCATTTGTCTGCGTGCCCGGTAAAGCATCAGCGGAATCAGGATCCAGCTCAGCAACACCACAAAAACCAGCAGTGTCAGACTCAGCATCATTATCAGCCCCAGCATAATCCATGCAAAGATCCGTTGCAGCAAACCGGCAGACTGCAACTGTCTGAATTGTTGTTGCCAGGCTTGAGCTTGCTGGCGAAAAGCATCAGATCGAAACATATAACCTCTTTTTCAAGCACCTTTTGTGCTGGTTTGATAACTTAATGGTAGCGACATAGTGCCTGTTTAGTCATGGATTGAGAAAGTCACCGGAGGCAATAAGTTTCAATCCTGAGACCGGTCGATTATAGAGATATACCCAGGCTTTCAGTTTATGCCCATCCGACAGCGAAACCATTAACTGTTGCCGCACATATTCGTGTGGCTGAGGAAAACTGGAAGAACATTCTTCATAATCATCCAGAGCAGCAAACAGCAATTGGTAATTGTAAATCCGATACACTTCACCAAAAACCAGTTGCCGCGAATCATCGCTTGTTATTACGCCGGGATAATAATCAACCAGATACAATTGTCCTTGCAGCGTTCCAATATCGATGAATTCACAGAATCTTTGCAGCAAATCGTGACGAGCAGTGTCTTTACGTAAGGTACCGTATACAAAAAGATAGTTTTCAGTCATAGATTAAGGGCTGTGAAATTCATTGATGAACAGACTCTGATGTCATTCTACGTGGAGAATTATCACAACTAAATATGAATTCAGACTTAACAGAACCCACATACACTGGACGCTTCGCCCCCTCACCGACCGGACCGTTGCATTTTGGCTCGCTGGTAGCTGCTACGGCAAGCTTTCTGGACGCACGTGCGCACAATGGAAAATGGCTGGTGCGGATGGAAGATCTGGACAAACCCCGCGAAGTTGCAGGCGCGGCAAAGGATATTCTCGATACGCTGCAAAGTTTTGGTTTTGAGTGGGACACTGATGTGCTGTTTCAAAGTCAGCGCAATCCCGTTTACCGTGAAATGCTGACAAAGTTGCAATTGTCAAAACAGGCCTATCCCTGCGCCTGTAGCCGAAAAGAAATTAATGCCAGTGCTCTAATGGGGATTGATGGACCTGTATATCCAGGCTTTTGTCGTGATGGCTTGTCTGCTGTAAAACAAGTACGTACCTGGCGACTCAAAGTCAATGAACAACCCGTGTGTTTTTATGACCAGATTCAGGGGAACCAATCGCAGAACTTGGCTCGTGATGTGGGTGATTATGTGATTAAACGTGCAGATGGTTTGTATGCCTATCAGTTGGCGGTCGTGGTTGATGATGCCATGCAGGGTGTGACGCATATTGTTCGAGGTGCTGATCTGCTGGACTCAACGCCCAGACAAATTTATCTACAGCAACAACTTGGATTTACCACACCACTTTATGCACATATTCCCGTAGCGACCAATCTGCAAGGCGAAAAACTCAGTAAACAAACCCGTGCACAGCCGATAAAGCAGAGAGACAGTGGCGTGGTCTTATGCCGGGTATTACGCTTTCTGGGTTTGCAACCACCGGCAGAATTGGCACATGTCCCGCTTGATGATTTATGGCAATGGGCAATACAGCATTGGCAGATACAAAACGTACCCAAGTTGCGACGCCAGGTTACGATGGTTCCAGCAGAACCAGAAGTAGAACCCACGATCGGGGTTTGATATTGGCCGACGCAGAGTCTACATTTGCGCAATTCGCTGACTTTTTAAAATTTTGCAGCAAGATTGCTTTTTCACAATTTCTGACGCCGTATATAAATAAGATAAGCAATCGTCCAAAAACCTTATTTTGCTTACATATTTTTATCTGATTTTGCGGTCTTTCCTTGCACCGTCAAATACTCTCCACTATTCTCACAGGCAACTTTTCCCGCTAGAAAATGACTTAAATCACAGCTCAACAATGACAAATTCACATTTTAGTCAATGGAATTGTCAGCTGGGCTGTGAGCTGAATTCAGGAGATATCGGATACGATGTTATTTGCCGTTTTATCAGGTTTTATTCTGGCCCTCTTTACGCCTTTTCTGCAGCGTATTGCAGGGAATAAAACCGGCTGGCTTTTAGCGATCTTGCCATTATCGCTAACGGTGTATTTTGCCAGTTTTATCCCATCGTTGGGCCAGGGTGAAGTCATCTATCAGCAATGGCAGTGGTTGCCGGGGATGGATATCAATCTGAGCTTTATGCTGGATGGACTGTCTTTGCTATTTGCACTGCTGATTAGTTTTATCGGTATCTTCATTTTTATTTACGCAGGCAGTTACCTGAAAGGGCATCAATCGATCGCTCGTTTTTTTGTCATCATGCTCGCCTTTATGGCTTCAATGCTCGGGCTGGTGCTGTCCGATAATCTGATCAGCCTGTTTGTGTTCTGGGAATTAACCAGCATCACTTCCTATCTGTTGATCGGTTTTGATCATGAAGACGAATCCGCCAGGCGTTCAGCATTACAAGGTTTGTTTGTCACGGTAGGAGGTGGTCTGGCCCTGATGGCCGGACTGATTATGCTGGCCACTGCGGGTGGTAGCTATCAGATCTCCGAGTTGCTAAGCGCATCAGACAGTCTGCTGGAGAGTCCGCTGGCCGTTGGCATGATCATCTGTATTCTGTTGGGTACGTTTACCAAATCCGCTCAATTCCCTTTTCATTTCTGGTTACCCAATGCGATGGCGGCACCAACTCCGGTATCGGCCTATCTGCATTCCGCCACGATGGTGAAAGCCGGGATTTATTTGATGGCACGTTTGAATCCGGCATTTACCGAACATGCTGTTTGGACATTCTCTCTTAGCCTGTTTGGTGCCATCACCATGTTTGTCGGAGCCTATCTGGCCTATAGCGCGACCAATATCAAGAAAGTACTGGCCTATTCCACCGTAATGGCACTCGGCACATTGACCATGCTGCTTGGAATCGGCACCGGATATGCGTTGATTGCTTTTGCCTGTTTCCTACTGGCTCATTCATTGTACAAGGCGGCGCTGTTTATGTTGGCAGGCGCAATTGACCACGAAATTGGCACTAAGGATTTAACCCTGATGGGTGGTTTGCGAAGTAACATGCCACGTACTGCGCTGATAACTGCCCTCGCCGCTTTATCGCTTGCCGGGATGCCACCCTTATTTGGCTTTATCGCCAAAGAAGCCATGTTTGAAGCGGTACTGGGCAATGATAATTATCAGTTATTACTCCTCATATTGGCCCTGGCCGCCGCAATGCTGGTCATGGCGATTGCTGCAGTCGTGGCGATTAAACCTTTTTACGGGGAATTACGCCCCACACCGAAAAAACCTCATGAAGCGCCTATGGCAATGTTGATAGGACCGTCGATTCTGGCGGTATTGTCGCTTATATTTGGTTTGCTGCCCTGGGTTCCCCAAAACGCCATTCTAAGCGCGACCGTCAATGCGATTTCAGTAGCTCCAGCCAGTTTGTCATTGGCCTTATGGCATGGCTTTAATCTACCGTTGCTGTTATCGGTGATTGCTCTGGCTGGCGGTATCCTGCTATTTATGGTCTGGCAAAAAATACGGCCAGCCATCGGTAATCTGACCACACAACTAAGTCATTACGGACCGGAAGCTGGCTATTTCGGCATGATGAATGGTATCACCGGGATCGCCAGCTGGCAGACCCGGTTGCTGCAAAATGGCAAATTAGGTAACTACATGATTGTCATGATCCTGACCACGGTGATTCTGGTCGGCTACACCTTGCTGAGTCAGTATGGTTTGAATGTGTATCTGAATGTTGAAGGTGTGGCGTTTTATGAGCTTTCCATTGCTTTACTGATGCTAATGGCCACCCTCTACGCCATTTACACCCCTTCACGCTTAGGGGCAGTCGCCAGCATGGGCGTTCTGGGTTTTACTGTAGCGTTGGTGTTTATTCATTTCAGTGCCCCGGATTTGGGCATTACCCAAGTTCTGGTAGAAACTCTCACGGTTATTTTACTGATACTGGTGTTATTTAAACTGCCGGGGTTCTCTCGGTACTCAAGCCGCTATGAAGTGATTCGGGATGCCAGCGTTGCGGTGCTGATGGGCGTGTTAATGACATTACTGATACTCGCAGCAATCGATGTGCAGTTTTTTGACTCCATATCAGACTTCTTTATCGAGTCCAGTTACCCGCTGGCCAAAGGCCGCAATATCGTCAATGTCATTCTGGTTGATTTTCGGGCACTGGATACGCTGGGCGAAATCTTTGTGCTGGCGATTGCTGCTCTTGGTGTTTTCTCAATGCTCAAACTGCGTGCTGAGGAGAAGTCATGAACGATAAAAAAACCAAAATAATGACTTTCAATACATTGATCCTGCACACGGCAGCTTTGTTTCTGTTGCCATTGCAGTTAATTTTTTCAGTGTTTTTATTATTACGCGGTCACGATGAACCAGGCGGTGGTTTTATTGCCGGGCTGGTCGCTTCGGGTGCTTTTGTGTTGTATTTATTTGCCCATGGCGTGGCATCAACGCGTGAAATCATGCGCGTCGAACCACGGGACTTACTGGCGTTAGGACTCTTGTTGGGGCTGGCAGCCATGTTTCCGGGCATGTTCCATGGTGAAGCATTTCTTACGGCCCAATGGTGGGAGTTTTCACTGGGTGAAACCGACATCAAATTATCAACGGTATTGATTTTTGATATCGGCGTTTATTTTGCGGTATTGGGGACGATTTTGACTATCGTGATGTCACTGACGGAGTCTGAAGAGTGAACGATAAACTGACTATTCGACAGGAGCTATCCGTATGGAATCACTGATGGCTTATGTGATCGGCATTCTGTTTGCAGCAGCGATTTATATGATGTTACGTCGCTCAATCGTCAAACTGGTTATCGGCCTGATTATTCTCAGCAATGCGGCCAACCTGCTGATTTTTGCCGTTTCCGGGATGACCCGCGGGGCTCCACCATTAATACCTGAAGGTGCGGCTGCCCCACTGGGAATCATTGCCGATCCTTTGCCTCAGGCATTGATCTTGACCGCCATTGTTATTGCCTTTGGGGTATTGGCCTTTGCCGTGGTTTTAATCCACCGGGCTTATGAAGTGGTGGGTAATGATGATCTGGACCAAATGAAGGATACTGACACTTGAGCCCGGAAGTTGTTTTACCCATTATCATCCCGTTATTGGCAGGCGCTTTAACGTTAGCCTTCTGGCGTTCAACGTTTTATCAGCGCTGGATTAGCCTGTTCGCCACCACCGCTTTACTCGGATCAGGCATCTGGCTATTAAGCAGTATTCGTGAAACTGGCTTTGTAGTGATGCAGATGGGCGGCTGGGCGGCACCGTTTGGTATCACCATTGTGGCCGATTTGCTAAGTGCGATCATGATCGTGTTAACCGGTATTATCGGTCTGGCGATTGCAGTTTTTTCCATGGCAGCCACACCTGATAAACATCAGAAATTCGGCTATTTCCCGTTAATGCATCTGTTACTTGCCGGGGTTGCCGGTTCTTTCCTGGCCGGCGATATATTCAATCTGTTTGTCTGGTTTGAGGTGATGTTGCTGGCCTCATTTGCGCTGTTGACCTTGGGCGGCGAACGCGCCCAGATGGAAGGCGCGATTAAATACGCCACGTTGAACCTGTTTTCATCAGCGATATTTCTATCCGCCATCGGCTTGTTATATGGCATGGTTGGTACGCTGAACATGGCCGATATTGGTGACAAACTGAGTCAGGTAGAACATACCGGCATGGTCAATGTGCTGGCGATGATGTTTCTTATTTCGTTTGGCATTAAAGCCGCTGCCTTTCCGTTGTTTTTCTGGTTGCCAGCGTCTTACCATACCCCCCTGGTTGGTGTGTCCGCATTGTTTGCCGGATTACTGACCAAAGTCGGCGTTTATGCTTTATACCGGGTGTTTACGCTGATATTCATTGGCGATACCGGCTATACCCACACTATTTTGTTATGGATCGCTGTGCTGACAATGCTGACCGGTGTATTGGGTGCGGCGGCACAGTTTGAGTTTCGCCGGATTCTGTCATTTCATATCGTCAGCCAGATTGGTTACATGCTGCTGGGATTGGCGCTATTCACACCATTAGCCATTATCGGTGGGGTGTTTTACATCATGCATCACATTATCGTGAAAACGAATCTGTTTTTGATTAGTGGTGTGGTGTATCGACTGTTGGGCAGTTATGACCTGAAAAAGCTGGGCGGAGTTTATAAACAACGTCCATGGCTGGCGATTTTATTTCTGATCCCTGCCCTGTCGCTTGCCGGTATACCACCATTATCAGGTTTTTTTGCCAAGTTTCTGGTGATACGGGCCGGTCTTGAAGTGGACGCCTGGATAGCGACCGGTACTGCCCTGTTAGTCGGACTGTTGACTTTATATTCAATGATCAAAATCTGGGCCGAAGTGTTCTGGAAAAAATTACCGGAGGGTATAGATGATTCTCGTTTAATCAGTAATCGAACAGACTCGCAATTATTGGTCATGCTGATACCGGTGGTTGGCTTAACCTTATGCACTTTGTACATTGGTCTGAATGGTGAGCCCATTTATCAGTTAGCCAGTGATGCTGCTGATCAATTATTAAATCCAGCAGCCTACATTGAAGCGGTGCTGGGAGAAAACTTATGATCGGTTTTTTCCTGAATATCGTGCTGGCCCTGTGCTGGGTGGCGTTAACCGGCAATTTTGGGGGGCTGAATTTTATATTCGGTTTTGCACTGGGCTATATTGTTCTGGCCATCTCTCAAAATCAATTACCCTCACTGAGTGGTTATGCTCAACGCTTACCATTACTGCTTAGGTTTGCCGGTTTTTTTATCAAGGAACTGGTTAAGGCCAACTACAAAGTCGGTTTTGATATTTTGACCCCACCCTGGCATATGCAACCAGGAGTTATCGCGTTTCCATTGGAAGCCAAGTCAGATTTTGAGATCACGATGGTGGCAAACTTTATTTCGTTAACCCCCGGGACATTAACGCTGGATATTTCAGATGATCGCCGGGTGTTGTTTATTCATGCGATGTTTCTGCAGAATGAAAAGGAACTATTAACTGACTTGCATGAAATCGAACAGCGTTTACTGGAAATATTACGCTGAGGAGCCTGCATTGAGCACATTTATTATCAATCTTGTCTATCTGATGCTATCCAGCGCTCTGCTATTGGCATTTATCAGAATGGCGAAAGGCCCTTCATTGCCGGATCGAGTGGTCGCATTAGAACTCATTGCTTCCATCGTAGCCGGTATTGTCGGCGTTCATGCCATCGATACCGGAGTCAGCAGTTTTCTGGATGTAGCGATTGTATTAGCGCTGACTGCTTTTCTGGCCGCCATTGGCTTTGCCCGCTTTCTGGAACGTGGAGGACCGCGTGATGACTGACATACTGGTCGCTTTTTTTCTGATTTCAGGCGCAGCGTTAATGTTACTGGCCGCCATCGGTATCATTCGCCTGCCGGATCTTCCGACAAGAATGCACGCCACCACCAAATCCGGGGCACTGGGAACCAGTCTGATAATGATTGGCGTGGCGGTCTATTTTGCTGATACCACCGTGGTTACTCGTGTAATAGCGATTATTGCGTTTATTATTCTGACGGCACCCGTTGCAGCGCATGTGATTGGCCGGGCGGGTTATTTTGTCGGGGTGCCCTTATGGAAAGGTACGGTAAAAGATGAACTGCAGAAGAATTATGATCCACAAACCCATGCTCTGAGCAGTGGTTTGGAAAAACCAACATCAAATAAAAAACCAGACTGAAATAAAAAAACCTTTTTATTCAGGAAATAACCGGCTGGCTCCGCTATGCCCCTTAGGATCCCCTATTAACCAGATTTGCTCAAACGGATGTGCTTCGGGCAGGACTATCTGATGCCGGTGCTTTTCAAAATCCTTTTGCTGCCACAAAGCATTCATATTACGCAACACCAACCATACACGTTGGCTATGATAGTTTTTCTCCGCCTTGCTGGCGAGTACAGCATTTAACGCTGCGATCAAACGGCGATTGACCGGTAATTGTGTCAACTGATGCAAGGCAGCCAGCATCTTGTCACCCGCTCCTCTGCCGAGAATGAGTCTGGCCTCGGCTTCACTGCCGTAAATGTGGGCGATTTCCAGATCCAGCTTGCTGTCATTCAGGTAACAGCTGACATCAGGCTTGCGTGGCAGATTATGCCAGATATGTCGCATTGGAATGCCAGTCTGCTTTTCATAAAACCGCATAAACAATCTGGCTGCTTCATGCTCCAGATAGATCTTTTCCTGAATACTGCTGTTCATGGAAACAATTTCAAAGGTAATCAATTACTCTGTTTGTGGTTCGGGTAACAAAGCTGGCGTGCTATCCATATAGGTGAGATAACTGTGCCATATCTGATGAGTACGTAATTTTGTCATCCGAATAGAGCAGCTTAATCCCATAATGCTGCGGATGGTCCCATCTCTCCAGATATCATAAAGTGAACTGCATTGATCCTTGCGGTAAGTCAGCCAACTTTGCTGGGCCTTATCGATAGAGTCAACAATCAACTCATCTTCAGCATAACGTGCTCTGGCTTCTGCAAGATAATGCTGTAATTCAACTTCCTGTTGCTCCAGTTGCTGTGTCAGACATTGTCCAATCTCATAGGTGTTATTGGCGTTTGGGCAATCATTCGCGGCTAACAACGGTCCTGAGAGGCATAACAGGAAAAAGCTCATAATTTTCATAAACACTCCAACGCCCGGGACCAGAAACTTTGGGGAAAGTTAAGCGTGTCTCAGCGACTCGCCTCAACGTCTTCAACAATACACATATTCCTGCCTTGCTTTTTAGCTCTGAATAATGCGGTATCAGCACGGTTAAACACTTTTTCAGTGTTATCTCCTTGATGAAAAGTAGCGACACCGGCAGACACGGTGATTGGCACCGGCTTGCCATCATATAAAAATCGTGTGTTGTTGATTTCCTCGCGAATCTTATTGGCCAGCACTTCCGTGTCAGCTAACGCGGTAGCCGGAAATATGCCAACAAACTCCTCGCCACCGTAACGGGCCACAAAATCAATTTCACGGGTGGAAGTCGATAAAATTTCGGCAATGCGGATTAAGATCTTATCGCCAGCCAGGTGACCAAGACTGTCATTTATCTGTTTGAAATTATCAATATCCCAGACCACCAGGCTTAATGGATGTTTGTAACGCTGCCAGCGAATATATTCTGTTTCCAGGGCATCCATCAGTGCCTGACGGTTACTGATGCCGGTCAACGTGTCCTTACGAACCATTTCATGGGCTTTGCGTATGCCATCCTGTAGCGATTTGGTTTCAGCTTCCAACTCCTGAAGCCGATCGGTCAGTTTTTTTATTTCCTGTTGTGATTGGTAATAACGCGTCTGATCAGCATTACGATATTCATCGACCGCACCGCATAAGGCGGTTAAACGCTGACGAATAATGGATTTCAGCTCACGCGGTTCACTGGTGACATCAATCTGTTTATAAATATCATCCAATCCCGCATCAACCTTTTGACTTATTTTCTGGCGTTGCTGAAAAGCCTCTTCATCATCCTTTACCGTCAGTCGTAACAGATCATCAAGTTCATTAATGCGATCACTTAGCGTCGCCAGAAAAGCGCGATATTCTAGCTGCTGCAGCTGTGCCTGAGCCCCTAGCGCATTTATCAGGCTGGTCAGCGAATCAATGATTGTCGGTAATTTCTTTTTTGCCGGCTCGGTCTGCAGTTGCGCTTTTATTTCCTGGAGCTGGTCATTGAACATCTCCGGTATCTGCAAATTATCTATCATGCCGCATAACAACAGTGATATTTCAGTATTAACTTTGCTAAACCCAAGCTTTTGCAACAGTCCCGAACGGTTTTTTTCGACCACGGGTGTAACAGAAGCCTTGGAAATAATTGATTCCAGCAGGTTGACAGATTCCGGTAAAAGCTCACGCGCCTGATGACTGGAAGCATCTTTGAGTTGAATCAGCAGATTATCAACACGGGGCTGTGAATCCGCTGGAAAGCTTATGGATAACAGAAGATGTCGTAACAGTTCGGAGGCATCGGAACTCTGAGGACTCTCATCCATTAGGTTGATGCATTGCTGGATTTTTTCCAGAATATCGCTAATTTGCTCAACGTTTTTTTGGCTGCGTAACTCACGTCGAAGGGCATGCAGCTGTTTGTCCAATGCGGAATCAATGCCTTCTGCAACTAAAGCCAGTCGTCCAAGACTACGTTCCAAAAGTTGGGTATAGGTTGTTTGTTTCTCATCACTTGCAAGCAACTCAAGATACTTCTGCTTCCATTGCTCGAGTTTGCTTTCCAGTTCTTCTGTCGTCATGGGTCCAACCTTTTTTCAGGTATATTGTCCATATTTTAAACAGGGATATTACAACAGCTTCGAAAGGATCTATACCTAAAAGTTAACGCAATGTGAAACAAGCCCGTAATAATTCAGCAAGTTGAAACCTTTCGCTGAAATATGTTCGTTGTTTTATCAGTACAAAATCTTATGTGATATTAGCATTTACTGTATATGTTTAACCCGCTGTAGTCTTAGGGCATTTAACACAACAGAAACCGAGCTGAATGCCATTGCTGCACCGGCCAGCCAGGGCGCCAGTAAGCCCGCTGCCGCAATTGGAATGCCCAGAGAATTGTAGGCAAAGGCCCAAAACAGGTTTTGACGAATATTACGCACGGTCAGATGACTTAACTGTATAGCGGAAGAGACAGCATTTAAATCAGTTCGCATCAATGCAATATCTGCTGTTTCAATAGCCACATCGGTGCCGCTTCCCAAGGCTATGCCGATATCCGCCTCAGCCAGTGCAGGTGCATCATTGATACCATCACCAACCATTGCTACAACCTGACCCTGTTGACGTAATTCACGGATTTTATCAGCTTTGTGTTCAGGTAAAACTTCTGCAATCACGTTATCTATGCCCAGCTCCCGGGCAATTGCCTCAGCGGTAAGTTGATTATCACCGGTTAACATAACAACCTGCAGACCACGTTTTTTCAAGGCAATAACGGCTGTTTCTGCCGTCTCTCTTACTGTATCCGCAACCGCGATCAACCCAATCACTTGCTGATCCACAGCAATCAACATGGCCGTTTTCCCCTGTTGCTCCAACTGCTGTTGTTGATGTTGCCAGCCCCCCATATCAATGCCATTTTCCGACATCAGTTTTTTGGTACCCAGCTTGATTTGTGAAAGCTGGCTATTGAGTTCAACACTGGCCATCACGCCATGACCACTCAGCGACTTGAAATCATTAATGACTATTGATTTAGCGCTGAGTGCTGTTAAACCCTCGACAATTGCCTGTGCCAGCGGATGCTCTGATTTGGCCTCTATTGAACTCACCACAGCGGCTATAACCGATTGATCATAATCCTCGGCCACCACAAAATCCGTTAAGGCGGGTTTTCCCTCAGTGAGCGTGCCGGTTTTATCAAACACAATCGTGGTCAGAGATTGGGTTAATTCCAGAGTATCGGCTTGTTTAAAGAGAATACCGGCCTCAGCGGCACGGCCTGAACCCGCCATGATGGATGTGGGTGTGGCTAAACCCAGGGCACAGGGACAAGCAATGACCAGAACAGCCACCATGGTTTCCAATGCTCTGCCAATATCGCCGGGGGTAAACCATAACCACCAAAGCAGGAAAGTGATAAGGGCAATCATGACCACCACGGGTACAAAAATGCCTGACACTTTATCTGCCATACGCTGGATGGGTGCTTTGGAGCCTTGCGCCTGCTCCACTACCCTGACAATCCGTGCTAATGCAGCCTCTTCCCCCAGATGGGTAGCGCGAACCCGTAAAAAACCATTTTGATTAAAAGTCGCGCCGACAACTTTATCATTGACGCTTTTTTCTACGGGCATGCTTTCGCCTGTCAACATGGATTCATCGACTGCCGATTGCCCCTCAACAATGACACCATCAACCGGAATCTGCTGCCCGGGTTTAATCTGCACAATATCACCCTGTTGCAGTTCTTTGACTGACACCAATTTTGTCTGACCGTCAGCTGATTCCTTTAATGCCTGTTGGGGCTGGAGTTTTAACAGTTTTTTGATGGCTTCTGAAGTATGACCTTTGGCCCGGGCTTCAAACCATTTACCCAATAGAATCAGCGTAATCAACACTGCGCTGGTTTCAAAATACAAACCATCATGCGCCGCCATCGCGCCATAGTTGAAAGTCAGCCATAAACTGTAAAAATAGGCGGCTGAGGTACCCAACGCCACCAGTACATCCATATTGGCACTGCGATTTTTTAAAGCGTAATAACTGCCTCGATAGAACTGCCAGCCAATAATAAACTGCACCGGTGTGGCTAATGCCATTTGCACCCAGGCGTTCATTAATAATGTTGGAATCGGTATACCGCTGGTCCAGTTGAAATGTCCGACCATGCTGTACAGCAAAGGCAGTGACAAGATGGCCGCCGCGATAAACTTATAAAACTGTTTTTGTTGCAGCTGCTGGTTTGAATCCGTCTGCGGGTGTTCGATATCAATCAACTGGGCGGCATAGCCAGCCTTTTCGACCGTTATTATCAAACTGTCGGCATCCAGATTTTCACCACGAATAGTGGCTTTTTCATTAGCGTAATTAACCTGAACAGACTTCACAGCAGCCGCTTTTTTCAAGGCTTTCTCAATGCTGTTGGCACAGGCGGCACAACGCATACCGCTGAGTTGCAGTTGAATAATTTGCTGGGCCATTTTAATTCCTGTTCGCAGAAAATCTGTGGAGTAATATTTTAAGATTGGGTCAGCAGGCTTGATTACAAGTTTACAGCGGCCATACCCACAAAATAACTGGTACGGCGGTCAGGATCACCAAAATAGATAACGGTAAACCCAGTCGCCAGTAATCGGTAAAACTATACCCCCCCGGTTCCATCACCAGAGTATTGGATTGATGTGCGATGGGTGTCAGAAAAGCACAGGAAGCGCCTATCGCCACCGCCATCAGTAATGGGTCTGCTGACACATCCATGCCACTGGCCACACTGATAGCTATCGGTGCGGCTAATATCGCCGCCGCAGCATTATTAATAATATTTGACAGTAACATAGTGGCGACCATCAATATGATGATGGTCGCTGCTGGCGGTGTCGATTGAGCAAGATTCAACAAAAAGCTGGCAATCAATTCGGAGCCCCCGGTGGTTTCCAGAGCCTGTCCTACCGGCAGCATCGCCGCCAGTAAAACAATGACCGGTAAATCCAGACTTTGATAAATTTTTGTTACGGGCAGCAAGCCCGTAAAAAACATTGCCACCACCCCAGCAACCATAGCCGTTGCCGTGGAAACGGTATCAAACATGATCAGCGCAATAACAGCAGCAAAGACCAGTGAAGCGATAACGACTTTTCTTGGCTGCCCTAACCGCAGCCCCCTCGAAGCCAAAGGCAGACACCCCAATTCCACCATGACCGACTTGAGTACCTCCTCACTGCCCTGCATCAATAAAATATCACCTGCAACAAAACGAATCTGATGAAGACGTTGTTTCAGCTGATGACCTCGCCGTGCGACAGCGAGGATATTGATCCCGTAACGTTGACGGATCGATAAACTGCTTAAGGTATTTCCAACCAATAGTGAATCATGCGCCAGAATGGCTTCAACAACATCCAAGTCCCTGGTTTTTATTGATTCAGATGTTTCTTTCTCTGCTTCAGTTTGAGGATCCGTTTTATCGCCAGACAGTTTCAAACCCGTGATATCGGTCAACGCTTTCAAACTATCGGAATCTGCTTCAATCAACAGTACATCATCCTGCCGCAGAACTCGGTACATGGAGGGTGTGCTGAACCGCTCATCTTGACGGAGCAATGCCACTACAGTTATGTCAGCTTCATCTTCAACAGAGGTAACCAGATCCATCAAACTTCGTCCACTGTATTCACATTTTTCAGGCACCGTTAATTCTGTGAGGTAGCTGCTGATTTCAAATAACTCTTCTTCATTATTATTGACCTGTCGCTGCGGGGTAAGAAAGCGTCCCAGGAGTATCAGGAAAATAACGCCGACAACGGTTATCGCTATACCCACGGGTAAAAAATCGAACATGCCAAACGCAGGGGAATCTGTTTGAATACGATAACTGGCAATGATGATGTTAGGTGGCGTACCAATTAGCGTCAGGCACCCGCCCAGTAACGACCCAAATGCCAACGGCATCAAAAACATCGACGGTGAATGACCACTTTGACGGGACATCCAGATTGCCACAGGCATTAATAACGCCAATGCACCCACGTTGTTCATAAACCCCGAACAGATTGCCACAGTAATAGTCAGGGCAGCCATCTGCAGGGTGGGATGATTGCCAACACGGGTGAGTTGTCTGGCGATAGCGTCAACCACTCCGGCATTCACCAGTGCTTGTCCGAGAATCAATACCGCCGCCACGGTAATTACTGCAGGATGTCCCAAACCGGAAAACACCTCATCGGCCGGAATCAAACCGGTTAAAGCGACGGCTAATAATGCCAATACAGCAACCACGTCATAACGCAACCTGTCCCAGATAAACAAGCCGAGCGTTGCTGCCAGTACCGCGAAAATAATGATTTGATCAGTGGTCATCACAATCCTTTTACCCAGCAATATAACAGCTTGTTTTATGAACAGCTTTAGGGCGTGTTTATCTTCAACATTAAAACATGCCTGTCTGCATCTGCTAGACTCAATCGATATTTCATTATTGAACTACGGAGCGTTTATGGCCCACGAAGAGCTGCACCTGAATTTACGTAATCTAACATTAGAGGATTACGATCAGCTCAAAAATCTGATGGACACTGTGTACGATGATATTGGTGGCGCCTGGCCTCAACCCACCATTGAAGGATTGATCAATCAGTTTCAGGATGGGCAAATCTGCATAGAAGACTCAGGGGAATTAATTGCTGTAGCGCTAACCGTCATGGTCAGTTATGAACGATTCAGCAATCCGCACACCTATGATGATTTAATCCTGAAAAATGACAAAATCTGGCATAACCCAAAAGGTGACTCATTGTATGGACTGGATGTTTTTATCCACCCTGAATATCGTGGCTACCGGCTGGGCCGCCGTTTGTATGAAGCACGTAAGGAATTGTGCCGTTCAATGAATCTGCGCGCTATTCTGGCCGGCGGGAGAATCCCCAATTATCACAAATTTGCCGACAAGCTTTCACCTGCCGAGTACATTGAGCAGGTCTCACGAAAAGAAATTTATGACCCCATTTTGACATTTCAGCTCTCCAATGATTTTCAGGTGATGCGTTTGATGCATAAGTATTTACCAGAAGATAAAAAATCACTGGGACATGCCACGTTACTGGACTGGAATAATATTCTTTATACCCCGCCAACGTCATTGCTGGATGTAAAAAAAACTCAGGTTCGATTAGGTGCAGTGCAATGGCAGATGCGTGAATTTCATTCGGTAGAGGAAGTACTTAAACAGGTCGAGTATTTTGTCGATGCATTATCGGATTATAAAAGTGACTTTGCGCTGTTTCCCGAGTTTTTTAATGCACCTTTGATGGGGCTCACCGATCAAATGGATCAAACCCGGGCAATTCGTTATCTGGCAGGCTTTACCGAGCAGTTCCGTAATGAAATGTCTGACATGGCGGTCAGTTACAATATCAATATTATTACCGGTTCAATGCCGCTACTGGAAAATGACCGGGTCTATAACGTGTCCTATCTTTGTCATCGTGATGGCCGGGTTGACGAACAACGCAAAATCCATATCACACCCCATGAACGCCGTGACTGGGTCATTGAAGGCGGCAACAAGTTTCAGGTGTTCGAAACCGATGCCGGGCGTGTTGCCATTATGATTTGCTATGACATTGAATTCCCTGAACTGGGCCGAATTGCAGCAGATCAGGAAGTGGATATTATTTTTGTACCGTTCTGGACTGACACCAAAAACAGTTATCTGCGCGTTCGTCATTGTGCCCGTGCACGCGCTATCGAAAATGAATGTTATGTGGCAATTACCGGCAGTGTGGGCAACTTGCCGAAAGTTGAAAACCTGGATGTACAGTATGCCCAGTCATCGGTGTTTTCTCCTTCCGATTTTGCTTTTCCACACGATGCGATAATGGCTGAAACTACACCGAACAGCGAAATGATCATGTTTTCCGATCTGGATCTGGATAAACTCAAACTGGTGCGAAACGAAGGTGCAGTCACCAATCTGAAAGATCGCCGGGCCGATCTGTATGAGCTGTTTGTCAAACAAAAGGATTAAACAGCTTATCGCACCCGACATTATTCGGGTGCGATAAAGATAGTTTCATAGGTAATTTCTGACTGTGGTCCTTCAATTACGTTAACTTTAAACCTGAGTTTGCTGATGCCACCCTGCAGATCAGATTCGGCTACACGGACCAGCGCTGTAACCACACTTACCCTGGCCGGTTCGATAATGTAGGTTTCATCCAAACCATGCAGGCTTGCACCAGCAAGCCCCTCAATCTGATATTGCACCTCAATCGGCACATTCTGTTTGTTCAGTAATTTGAGCGAGTAACGGTTTTGAATCGAACCATCGCTGAGTTGAACGTATAAAGGCTGACGATCAGGTCTGACACTGAAGTCGGTCGCTGACAGGGATAAAAAGCCATAAGCAATACCAGCCAGAGAAGCCAGCAGGATCAGACTGTAAATAATGACTCGCGGACGTTTGTATAAAGGCTGCGGTTTACTGTGCCCTTGTAACTCAGCATAAGAGGCATAGCGTATCAAGCCGCGCGGCTCATTTATTTTGTCCATCACCGAATCGCAGGCATCGATACACATACCACAGGTAATACAGCCTTCCTGCTGGCCTTTACGAATATCAATACCTGTCGGGCAGACGTTGACACAAAGTTTGCAATCTATGCAGCTACCTTTACTGGGATCGGTCTGACCTTTTTTCAGTTTGCCACGAGGTTCGCCCCGCTCGGCATCATACGCAGGCAAAATTGTATTCTGGTCATACATAACGCCCTGTAAACGTGCATACGGACATAACCAGAAACACACCTGTTCGCGCATAAATCCGGCGAATACATAAGTGAAAGTGGTAAATACCGCCATCACAATCCACACGGCAATATGTGCCTGCAGGCTGAAAACATCCCGCCACAATTCAAAAGCATCCATAAACCAGGCCGAAAATGTCAGCCCCGTCAGCAATGCAATTGCCATCCATAAACTGTGTTTGCTGATTTTCTTCAGCAGTTTTCCTGCCGACCATGGCGCCTGTTTAAAGCGCAATTGTTTCTGAGGTGTATCGCCTTCCAGCTTGCCTTCAATCCAGGTGTATATATCTGTCCAAACGGTCTGAAAACAGAAATAACCACAGAAAACCCGCCCGGCAACACTGGTCACTGCCGCCAGCAGAATGGCAAAAAACAATAAGGTCAGCGATAACATCCAGATATCCTGAGGGAAAATAGTCAAGTCAAAGAAATGAAACTGACGATTGGGGATATCCAGTAATACGGCTTGTTCACCATTCCAACGAATGTAAGGTACCAGAAAGTAAAAAAGCCACACCGACATACCAAACCATTTCAGATTACGAAACCGGCCAGACATACGTTTGGCGACGATTTTCTCGCCACCGGCATTCACATCCCAATCGGCCATTTCCTCATAGATATCGCCGTTTTTTTCCATAAAGTGAATCGGTTGTTCAGTCATATTTCTTCACCTCTGGGGTCAGATAATGTGATGCAGGGAGCTTGCTGGCTGAGTCAGCAAGCCGCGCAAAATGGTTAATGCCTGAGAAAGCGTTGCATGATCCGGTGACAGACCCAACGACAATCGAACAGCCTGTCGTTGATTCTCGCTGAAGCCGAAACTGTTGCATGCGACTACCGATACACCTAGTACTGTGGCCTGTTCGGAAAATGCACTGGCCTGCCAGTAAGTGGGTAATTGCAGCCAGATATGGTGTCCTTCTTCATGGCTGTAAAACTCCATACCCGTTAATACTTGCCCGGCAATTTGCTGGCGCAGACGGTTTTCTTCTCGAATGGCTTCAGCAAACCGGTTAATACGCCCATCATAAATCCAGCGTGAAACCAGGGCGGCCATCAGCGGTGACGCCATGACACTCATCGCACGCAAGACATTGGTCAGTCCCAATGCCTTTGAGTTACTGGGAGCAATAACATAGGCCAGACGCAGCGCGGGAGTTATACACTTGGACAGTGTGCGTATATACCATGTGCGTTCAGCGGCTAAATCAACTAATGCTTTAACAGGCTCAGTTTGCAGCGGCGAATAGGGATCATCTTCTATGATGGTGATGTCATATTCATCGGCGATGGTTACGATTTGCTGGCGTCGCAGTAATGACATGGTGGCTGTTGTCGGGTTGTCCATGCTCGGCACCAGATAAATCGCTTTCATGGCATGTAGCCGACAAGCCTGCTCAAAAGCATCCGGCAACACCCCCTCTTCATCCATAGTCAATGGTTGCAAAGTTAGCCGAAGCTGCTCGGCGGCCGATTTCAAGCCGGGATAGACAAATTCACCACAGGCAATAATGTCGCCCGGTTGAGCCATACAATGCAAAATGGCATACAACGCAGACTGTGCTCCACCGGTAATCAAGGTGCGTTCGACGGTAACACTATCTATTGTTTGTCTCAGCCAACCAGCAGCAGCGCTCCGATCATGCGGATTACCGGCGCTGTCCTGATAATGCAGCTGCAATACCCTGTCCGCCCCGGCAATAAGCTGGGCAATACCCTGTGGTATATGTTGCTGTAAACCAGCAGATTCTGGTTGTGGCGGATTATTCATGCTCAGGTCGAGCAATGGGCGGGCTTCTGAAATATGGGAAATCAGTTTACTTTCAACATGATGCCTGACATAACTGCCTCGTCCCGTGGTGGCATCAATCAATCCACGACGGCGTGCTTCATTGAAAGCACGGGTTACCGTAGTCAGATCCACATTCAATGCTTCAGCAATCGCTCGCTGTGCCGGTAAACGATCACCGGCTTTAACATAACCGGAATAGATATCGGCTTCTAATGCTTCGACGATGCCGAGATACTTGGATTTGGCATCCGCTTCAATTCGGGGTTTCCACAAAGGCATGGCTGAATCCTATGAATAGATAGGCACACGCTAGGCATTCTTCCCGACAAAAACAAGCATATCTGCATACAAAAAACGACAATGTATGGCATGCCTTTTATTGAACTGACATATTGTATGGAAATACAGCTTATTTCATCAGCTCACTACTGATAAAGCCATACAATTTTTTACAACAAACACGTTGATACCAAAACCAGGTGGCATTGAGTTGCGCAAGCTTTAACCAAGTTCAGCGACAAACAATTAATGGGCTTTATGCTTTAAACGAATTTCGCCAATAATCTGCTGCCATTCGCCAACCGGTGCGGGCTTACCGAAGTGATACCCCTGATATACGTGACAACCGGATCTTTCCAACAGGGTCGCCTGTTCAGCCGTTTCCACGCCCTCGGCAATCACGGCTAAATCCAGACTTTGTCCCAACGCAATAATAGTACTGACAATGGCTTCATCGTTAATATCTGTCAGCACATCCCGCACAAATGACTGGTCAATCTTCAATTTGTTTAACGGCAGTAATTTTAAATAACTCAATGACGCGTAACCGGTACCGAAGTCATCCAGGGCAAAGCGTAATCCTCGCTGACGTAACATATTCATTCGCTCGATAGTGAGATCAATATCTTCAATCAATAAACTCTCTGTGACTTCCAGTTCCAGATGGTTGGGGTTCACACCAAATTCGTCGATGCAGCTGTCTATATACTCAACAAACTGCAAATGACGGAACTGTCTGGGGCTGATATTGACCGATAAAGTCAGATTCTCCATGCCTGGTAGCGTTGACCACTCAGCCAGTATTTCACAGGCTTTTCTCAACACCCATGCACCCAATGGGATGATCAGGCCACTCGACTCAGCGACCGGGATAAAGTCAGCAGGTGAAATAAACCCTTCTACGGGATCATGCCAGCGTAATAACGCTTCCATTCCAACATATTGCTGATCACTACTGATTTGCGGTTGCACGTACAATTCTAACTGCTGCAGTGAAATAGCTTCTCGTAATTTGCGTTCCAATTCACTGCGACGGTTCACTTCTTTCTGCATGATCGGGTCAAAAAACCTCAGGCTGTTACGGCCTGATGCTTTGGCCCGGTATAGCGCCATATCAGCCTCTTGCAGTAAACGTTCAACATCGCCTTCTGCATCAGAAAATAAGGCAATACCCACACTGGCAGAGGCAATATACTGTGTCTGATCCAATATAAAGGGCAACACAAAATCCAGCAGGATCTCTTCAGCTAGCTGTTGTGCGGCCGCTTCCACCTCAACTCGATTTGCTCCCATGTTCGGCTTGACGATAACAAACTCGTCCGATCCCAATCTGGCAACTAAATCATTGGGTGCCAACCGTGATTGAAGGCGTTTGGAAACCCCCTGGAGTAATAAATCGCCTGCGTGATGTCCTAACGTGTCATTCAAGGTTTTAAACGCATCAAGATCGATTATCAATAATGCGCCTTCCATTTTCGATTGATGACTTTCTGCCAGTGAATCATCCAGAAATTCCATCAGTAACCGACGATTTGCCAATCCCGTCAACGAATCATATAACGCCAGTTTACGAAGCTGCTTTTGAATCAAAAGATGATCCGTGATGTCTGTCGAGATGCCGCATAAGGCGTAGATAGTGCCGTCTTCACGCCGCAACGGCATTTTGACCGATAAGAAGGTTAGAGGTTTAGCAGAGCCATGAACCTTAATGGTTTCTTCCTCTACAATACGTTCACCTTTTTCGATAACCCTTAGATCATTTTCACGCAAAGTCTGGCAGGTTTCACGGTCAAACAGTATTTCATCGGTTTTACCTAATATATCTTTATCTTCCAGGCCAATCAGTTTGCACAGGTTTTGATTGACATACTGGTAATGCAATTGCAGATCTTTGATATAAACATGGGCATCGACACTATCCAGAATGACACTCAAATTTTGCTGAGTTTGACGCAGCGAAATATTTTTTTCATGAACGCGACGCCGCATTAACAGTGAAAATAGTATTGCGCTGGCAAAACCTGCAATCAGGGCAATAACTAACCACCAGATTTCTTTTGGAATGGTTGTCTTGGTTTCAGAACTATTCCAATCATTCAAAATGGAAAAGTAGGGCGACTCAGTGTCTGCTTGCCATTGTTGCAAATACTTATCAATGGCCTGCAACACTTCGCCATGCTGACCGCGAGTCGTTGCAAAATACAAACGGCTGGGTTGAAAAACAACCGGCGTGGGTTTTAAGTTCAGTTCGGCAGCTTTAAGTTCACTAATAAAGTTATTTGCTGTTACGGCATCGGCAATGCCATTCATTAACGCTGCAAAAGCTGCTTCCTGTGTATCAACCAGAACAAAGGTGACATCAATACTGAAATTTTCTGCCAATTGACGTAAATAATCGTATTGAATCGAACCTCGAAGTAACGCCAGTCGTTTACCATCAAGCTCCAGTAAACTGCTCAGGGTATGCCTGCGATTGACATAAATCTGTGACCAGCTGAGTAATGCTGCAGTGGAATGAAAATCATATAATTCACTGCGTGCCGAACTCGCTGCTACATCCGGTAACAAATCAATTTCACCATTGGCGAGCTGCTGCAGACATTCATTCCAATAACAGGGCACGGCAATCAACTGCCAGTTTTCCTGAGCTGCGATCACTTGCAGAATGTCACCCAGAATGCCCGTTAGCTGTCCTTTTGAATCCGTCAACAGCTTGGGTGGATTTTCATAGACACCGACCCGCAAGGTGGTTTGCTCTGCCAATAATTGTCCGCTGGTTAACAATGCTGATACCAGCATCAATAACGAACTTAAATTGATTGGTTTGGCTTTTGAGATCATGAACAGGCTGGCCAATAGGAGACTGTTATATTTATAACAGATTTACTGTGTTCTCACTGACCAAAATAGAGCCATTCAGGCAGCGGTGATTGGCCAGTGCATGATTGGTTGATATTGCGGCCCTTGTTCTGTTGATACCGACTTCATTAGTACCAGTTGTTCTGCTTTAAAACACACCGGAGCAATCGGCACAGATACTGCTCCGCTGGCTTTACGTGCCAATGTAATATGGGGTTGGTAGGGTCTTTCATCTACTTTTATCTCTGCTTCCCTGGCAATCTGTTCCAGCTTACTGACTAAATCAAACAATACCGCTCTGGGCGTGCGACTGGTCAGACAGAAAATACCCGGCGTTTCCCAGTAGGAAACAAGATCAAACTGCATATCTATTGCCGGACAGCGTATTGAGTCGACATGTTTTAACAATGCATTGATTTGCTGTTGATCCAGTTGTCCGAGAAATAATAAAGTCTGATGTAAGTTATCAGTAGTTTGTAACTTGAGAGAAGGGTCATCTGGCAGACGTTTCATTATATGTTGAATCTGCATGCGGGAGTTTAAGTCTGGAGACAGGGCAAAAAAATATCTTCCCGGCGTTAACTCCCTGTTTTGTTTTAAATTCATATTAATCAGAATCCGCCGTTACAATCTGATTTCGCCCATTATCTTTGGCCCGATATAATGCCTCGTCAGCACGTTTAATCGTATCATTAATCACTTCACCGTGCCTGAATTCACTTACTCCGAAACTGGCTGTAATAAGCTGATCAACATTAAAAACATATTGTTGTATCTGAAGACGCATTTGCTCAGCCAATCGCAAAGCGCCATTTTGTGAGGTTTGTGAACAGAGGATCAAAAATTCTTCACCGCCCCATCGACCTACCAGGTCATTTTCACGCACCATCGACTTCAACAGCAAGGCAAACTCTTTGATAACGTCATCACCCACATCATGGCCATACTCGTCATTAATCGTTTTAAAATAATCCACATCCAACAGGATTAACGAAAAGGCCTGTTGTGATCGATTGGCCGCATCCAGTTCCAGAGTAAACCGCTGATACAATGCATAGCGATTGGCCAGCCCTGTCAGATGGTCATGCTGGGAAATTTGTTCAAGCCTGGTATTTAAATGCAATAAATTCCGGTTATGGTGATGCATCTGCCAATAACGATAAACCAGCACCAGCAGTACCAACAAAATGCCAGCCAGTAACTGCCAGAACAAAGCATTATCTGCGGGTTGCGGATAATCGATTGACAACCAGTTAGCCAGCACTCTCTGACGTTCCATCTCAGTGGTATCAGTAATCACCTTGTTGAAAATATCAAGCAATTGCGGCTCTCTGGTGCTCACCCCCACCGACATTGCATATTGCTGATCCAGCACCCCACTGATTTTCAGGTGGGAAATTCCCCAGCGTAACATCTGGTAATTTATCGTCGGGACGGTATCGATATATCCATAAGCCTGACCCGTTTCGACCTGTTTCAAACCATGCCGTGGCGTATCGACAATGCGGATATTGATATGCGGATAACGATTACGCAGCATTTCAACACCGGCATACCCCTCCACCATGACAAAATCACGCTCGCGAATCTGTTCGAATTTCACCACAAACTCATGGTCCGGCTGTGTGGCAACAGCCAATGGATAAAAAATAAAGGGACGCGTTACGTTGAGCCATTCACGCCGACTGGGAACATCCTGAGCACTGGCAAGAATATCGCACTGACCAGCCTGCACAAATTGCAGTGACTGCTCCCAACTTGATGTGGTAACCAACTCTATTGGTGTCTTTATTTTGTCGGACCATAAGTCATAAAAGTCAGACATGATGCCGGTAAACCGGCCTTTTTCATCGATACCTTCATACGGGAGCCAGTCGGGATCCGTACATAGCGTTATCGATTGTTTTTTGGTGAGATAGTCCTGCTCGTCTGAACTCAGAACCACTTCTGCTCTAACAGGGAGGCACACCAAAAAGCCAATCCAAACCAGCATAAATGCTATGTATCGACATACCGTCCTTGGCTCCATTGCCTTCACTAGCTCACCTTAGTTAATCATGATCCCGGATAAATACCCAATCATTTTTTTGACTCATTTCGTCACTGTATCGATAACCATCCAAGTCAAATTGCTTGAGTTTTTCCGGCGAATTAATTTGTTGATCAATAATGTAACGGCTCATCAGTCCCCGTGCTTTTTTGGCATAAAAACTGATCATTTTATACTGACCATTTTTCCAGTCTTTAAAAACCGGTGTAATAATGGTCGCATTAAGTTTTTTAGCATTCACTGCTTTAAAATATTCATTCGATGCAAGGTTGATTAACACGCCATCACTTAACGCCGGTTCTGCTTGCAACGATTCCTGCAATTTCTCTCCCCAGAAACTGTAGAGATCTCTGCCAGCATCATTCTGAAATGGCGTACCCATCTCCAAACGATAGGGCTGTATCAGATCCAAAGGTCTTAATACACCGTACAGGCCGGACAAGATCCGTAAATGTTGCTGTGCAAACGCCAACCCATTTTCATTCAGGGTTTCAGCGTTCAGGCCGGTATACACATCTCCTTTAAATGCCAGGATCGCTTGTTTGGCGTTCTTCTCGGTAAAAGGCGTTTCCCATTGTTGAAACCGTGCCATATTTAAACCAGCCAGTTTGTCACTGATCTTCATCAGGCCGGCAATTTCCTGAGAAGACAGCTTTTTCAATTGATCTATCAATTGCTGTGATTGTGTCAGAAACCGTGGTTCAGTGTATTTATCGGTATGCGAAGGTGTATCAAAATCGAGCGTCTTCGCTGGTGAGATTACAGTGAGCATAAGAAATTTAAGGTTCCTTCAGTCAGATTTATGGTTTAGGTTTGTTCGGATCATCTCGGTCGCTAATATCTTCATAATCCGCAATATAATCATCGTTATCATACACCGCCTCAACCTCTACCTCATCATATAAAGGATTGAACGGAAAAGGTTTTCTTTCATCATTGTATGTCAGAAATAAAACAATTTGCTGGATAAAGCGGGCCAAATCTTTTGAAAAACCCCGGATTGATTCATTGGCACTACCGCTAAATAATGCAAAGACAAACTGCACAATGACCACTATGGCTAAAACAGTCATGGTCAGATACAGCACAAAACCATAAAGCAACATATACAGTAAGCGGATTAGTTGCTGCTTTTCACCACTATCTTTAAGACCAGTGTTATCCATGTCGTGTCTCCTGATTAATGATAAGTCCATATCACTTTAACACTTCCATTACGCATTGCGGATAGTCAAAACATAAATTTCATAAACTGAGCAATTACTGGAGCAATCAGCTGGTTTGTGGGAAACTTTGGCGTTTATTCCTGTTGATGACCGAAACCACCATGGACCGATTTTTTATCACTTTGGAAACCTCGATAAACCGTTTTACCGAATACACCGGCAAACTCAGTAGCTGGCTGGTATTACTGCTGGTATTGTTAACCTGTTACGACGTGATGATGCGTTATCTGTTTCAACAAGGCTCTGTAGGACTGCAAGAACTGGAATGGCACCTGTTCGCGCTCATATTTCTACTCGGCAGCGCTTATACCTTGAAGCACGACGCCCATGTGCGGGTGGATATTTTATATCGCAGTCAGCGCCTGACGGATAAGCATCGCGCCTGGATAGATACGCTTGGCATTGTATTGTTTCTGATGCCGTTCTGTCTGCTGATTCTGATCAGCAGTTGGCCATTTGCCTACAATTCGTTTCTCTATCAGGAAGGCTCACCAGACCCGGGCGGCCTGCCCTATCGGTTTATTCTCAAATCAGCACTGTTATTGGGCTTTCTGTTGATAATGATTCAGGCGGTGGCTGAGCTAATTCGTAATATCCGCATTATTCGCAGTCATCAGGAGCAAAAGTAATGGAATATATTGCTCTGCTGATGTTTGGACTGTTAATCCTGCTGTTACTGACCGGTTATCCGGTCGCCTTCGTGCTGGGTGCCATTTCGTTGTTATTTGGCAGTATCTATCTGGGTTTTGATTTCTTCCAGCTGTTGCCGTTTCGCATCTGGGGCATCATGACCAACTTCACCTTGCTGGCTGTCCCTCTTTTTGTGTTTATGGGGGTTGTGCTGGAAAAATCCGGTGTCGCGGAAGAATTGCTCGATACCATGGGCCGGGTATTTGGCCGTATTCGTGGAGGCCTGGCTATCTCAGTTGTCATGGTCGGTGCGCTGCTGGCAGCAACAACCGGAGTCGTGGGTGCGTCGGTGGTGACCATGACCGTCATTGCTTTACCTACCATGCTCAAACGCGGTTATGCACCGTCATTAGCCAGTGGCACCATTGCTGCTTCCGGGACATTGGGACAGATTATTCCACCAAGCATTATTCTGATTCTATTAGGCGATGTAATTGGCGTACCGGTAGGTGAATTGTTTATCGGTGCCGTGGTCCCGGGCATGATGTTGATCATGGCCTATATGCTTTATATTGCGTTTGTTGCATGGCGCCACCCGCATCTGGCACCCGCCGTGCGTGATGACAATCCTGAACTTGCTGCACTATGGATCAGTGTTATAAAAAGCTTGCTGCCGCCTTTATTTCTTATCATTGCCGTTTTGGGATCGATTTTTTACGGTATTGCCTCACCTACTGAATCTGCTGCAGTGGGTGCATTAGGGGCGTTGATTCTGGCCGCCCTGCATCGCCGTCTGAGTATCGCTAATCTTAATGATGCGATGCAAAAAACAGCACGCTTGACCAGCATGGTGTTTTTAATATTTATCGGTGCCACGGCGTTTGGTCTGGTCTTTGTCGGCATGGGTGGTGATGGTCTGATTCTGGATATATTTTCCGAACTGCCTGGAGGCAAATGGACGTTTCTGCTCCTCAGCATGTTACTGATTTTTGTTTTAGGATTTTTTCTGGATTTTATCGAAATCTGCTTTATCGTCGTGCCAATTATTGCGCCAGTGGCAATACATATGGGAATTGATCCGTTGTGGTTTGCCCTGCTGATCGCGATTAATCTGCAAACCTCGTTTCTGACGCCACCATTTGGTTTTTCATTGTTTTATCTGAAAGCCAGTGCACCACCGACATTAAAACTAATGGATATTTACCGTGGAATTCGACCGTTTGTGATGATTCAGTTGCTGGTTCTGGGACTATTGATTGCGGTTCCGGGCATTACGTTGTGGTTGCCGGGGATGATGGAATAAATCAGTTATCTGCAAAACTGATGCTTTGTACCTTGGAGATATTATCTTCAGCCAGGTGCAGCATCATTAAACGATCCAGCCCTAAAGCCACACCACTGCATTGGGGCAAACCGGACTGCATCGCTGCCAGCAGATTTTCATCTATGGGCATGACAGGTTTTCCCTGCTGCTGACGTGCGATATTATCGCGTTCAAAGCGTTGCCTTAACTCAGTGGCATCACATAACTCGTCATAACCATTCGCCAGTTCCATACCACCAGCGTACAGTTCAAAACGCATTGCCACTGGCTGACCGGCTGCATTTGGTTGAATTCTGGCAAGCTGTGCCTGTGATGCAGGAAATTCGGTGACCAGCACCGGCGTATTTAAAGCTTTTAACTCTGGTTCAATCACTTCACTCATCAGCATTTCCAGCCAGCCATCATAATCCGTCTGCCAATCGGCAGGTAAAGCTGAAATATGCTTTAAAGCCACGGCTTTGAGTGTATCAACATCAGTTTGATAAATATCCAGCTGCAGATACCTGGCGAATAAATCACTGTAAGCGCAGGTTACTGCTGGAGGCGTTCCGATAACCTGCTGTATAAAGGCATTAACTTCTGCCATTAAATCCGCCAGCGTAAATCCTGGGCGGTACCATTCCAACATAGAAAACTCGGGTGTATGTTGCCGTCCTAGCTCGCCATTGCGAAATACCGTGGCAATCTGATAAATCCCACCACTACCGGCCGCTAGCAAGCGTTTCATCGCAAATTCAGGGGAGGTATGCAGATAAAGCGTTTTCGAACGATTTCCAGCTTCAAACAGCGTATGAAAACTATCGAGATAAGGCGCCGTTGGTGCCGCCGAAGACAGGATCGGTGTACTGACCTCCAACACTTCACGTGTCGAAAAAAAACGGCGGACATTTGCTAAAAGCTCTGCCCGCCGTTTTAATATGCTCTGTAATTGTTGGCCTTGCAGCATGAGTTATGCTCTAGGGCCTGTCATCATTCAAATGGCACATCAACAGCGCAAAAAACAAAATTGTTTTAATCTTTCTTGGCGCGTTCAACGTAAGATGCTGAACGGGTATCAACCCGTAACACTTCACCGATTTCGATAAATAACGGTACACGAACCACAGCGCCAGTTTCTAACGTTGCCGGTTTACCGCCGCCACCAGAGGTGTCACCACGCACACCTGGATCGGTTTCAACCACAGTCAGATTAACAAAGTTAGGTGGTGTGACCAGCAACGGCGTGCCATTCCACAAAGTTACTGTGTAGGTATATTGTTCTTTAAGCCAGTCTTTGCTGTCCGTAATGGCATTGGCATCGGCAGCATATTGTTCAAAGCTGGTCGGATCCATAAAGTGCCAGAATTCACCGTCGGTATAAGAAAATTCCAAATCAATCTCAACGACATCGGCACTTTCAACGGATTCATTGGTTTTGAAAGTACGTTCGTTAACACGACCTGTTTTCAGGTTACGGAATTTTACGCGATTAAACGCCTGGCCTTTACCGGGTTTCACAAATTCATTTTCGATGATGCTGCAAGGATCGCCATCCATCATGAATTTCAGTCCGGCTTTAAACTCATTTGTACTATAACTTGCCATGCTTACCTCTTTTGGGGGACGATCGTCGCCTGTTCACAAAATCAAAGCCCACTATGATACCGCAATCGCAAGCTGACGTAATCTTTGCTGATTGGCAGGATGAATTAAGTCATGCCATTAAAAACCCAACAGTCTTGCTGCAAATGCTGGGGCTGGAGAATCGTCTGCAAGCGATTGATGCCGAGAGCTTAAAAAACTTCCCGCTACGCGTAACGCAAAGTTATATCAATAAAATGCGCTATGGCGATCCTCAGGATCCCCTTTTGCGTCAGGTTTTCCCGCTGATTGATGAAAATATTGAGGTCGAAGGTTTTTCAGCGGATCCGGTGGGAGATCATCTGGCAATCAGCTCACCCGGTATTTTGCATAAATATCAGGGCCGGGCATTATTGCTGACAACCGGAGCCTGTGCCATTCATTGCCGTTACTGTTTTCGCCGGCATTTTCCGTACAGTGAAAGCAATCCATTAGCGAGTCAATGGCAACAATCAATCGCTGCACTGCAAAGTGATAACAGTATTCGTGAAGTTATTTTCAGTGGCGGTGATCCGCTGGCGTTAACCGATGCAAAATTAGCCGCTATGGTAGAAGACTTACAAAAAATCCCCCATATCAAACGGCTGCGAATTCATACCCGATTACCATTAGTGCTGCCTAAGCGAATCAATAAAAGCTTATTGAGCTGGGTCAGTAAATCCTCCTTACGTGTAGTAATGGTCATCCATGCTAATCATGCCAATGAAATTGATGCTGAAACCGCTGATGCACTATCACTGTTACGCGATGCCGGGTGTGAGTTGTTGAACCAGGCGGTGCTGTTACGGGGAGTTAATGATGATGCTGAGAGCTTAATCGCACTAAGTGAAAAATTAAGCGAGGTTCAGGTCTTGCCCTATTACCTGCATTTACTCGATAAAGTGCAAGGTGCCAGTCATTTTGATGTAGACGAAGCTAAAGGCATTGCCTTAACCGCTGAGATGCGCCGTGAATTACCCGGCTACCTTGTGCCGCGGCTGGTACGCGAGCAACAAGGTGAAGCCAGTAAAACCATTATTGCTTAGGCGCTTTTTTCCGTTCAGACATCGGAATATATTCACGCTGTTCATGTCCCACATAAATCTGCGTTGGACGATAAATACGGTTATTGGAAATCTGTTCGCGCCAATGTGCCAGCCAACCGGCTGAACGAGCAACCGCAAACAAGGCAGTGAACTGATCTTCTGGAATGCCCATTTCCGAATACAGAATACCGGAGTAGAAATCTACATTCGGATACACGCCTTTATGGCCCAGACGATCCACACAGACTTCTTCCAGCTTCATTGCGGTAGCAAACATCTTATCCAGTGAACCACCGCGTTCTTCCACCAGCTTGGTCACCAGTTTATGCAGGATAGTGGCGCGGGGATCCTTAACCTTATATTCCCGATGCCCCATGCCCCAGATAACTTCTTTATTGGCCAGTTTCTTATCAACCCAGGCTTCAACATTATCAGGCGAACCAATTTCCTGCAGCATGCCGACGACACGCTGATTAGCTCCACCATGTAACGGGCCAGAAAGTGTACCAATTGCTGCCGAAATAACGCTGTAAGGTGATGCCAATGTGGAACCCGCAACCAGGGCGGCAAAGGTTGACGCATTCAACGTATGTTCAGCATGCAGAATCAGACAGACGTCCATAATGCGCGCCATCAGACTATCCGGTTCTTTACCGGTAAACATATACAACAGATTTTCGGCTACCGATAAGTCATCGCGAGGATTGATTGGATCGTAGCCCTGACGCATGTGTTCCCACATCGCCACCAGAGGCGCCATCTGCGCAATGATATTGACCGTCATATTGCGGACATAATCGATATCTTTACAGCTATCCGCATCGGTCAGACATTCGGTTCCGGGATAAAACATGCCCAAACTGCAAACCGCAGTTTGTAACATATCCATCGGATGACCGGTATGCGGAAAATGCCGCATCATTTCGCGGATATGATATTTGATACGGTAGCTGCTGCGCAGTTGTTTGGAAAAGCGATTCAGTGCAGCTTTGGTAGGTAATTCGCCATCGAGTAACAATAGCGTGGTTTCTTCAAAAGTACTGTTGGTTGCCAGTGTTTCCAGTGGATAACCACGGTAACTAAGGATGCCTTTTTCGCCATCAATAAATGAAATGGCTGACTTCGTGGCAGGCACACCTTCCAGGCCGGGTAAAAAATCGCTCATCTACTACCTCGTGTTTAAATCCAGCTGGTGGAGTTATTGAAAATGCGGCTCATTATACTGCAAAGGGAAAAGACCGAAACCCCGACCAGGCCAGTGCAGAGAAAGCTGAATGTCAGCCTAATGTATCAGCCCAGATATTTTCCGCCCAGCCTTGGGCATAGAGACCTTCCTGTTCACTGGCGGATTCGGAAACCCCGCCGCTGGGATGAGGCAGCATATCCCGGCTATCTTTATCATAACGATAAACAGCGGCAACATGCCCCGCTTGCTGTCCATCAACAAAACTGTAACAGGTATTGCTGAATACGGGTTGCTGTTCGGGTAATTCATCGCGTAACAAAGCAATTACCGCAGCCGCACAGACCTTGGCTTGCTGATTGGCAATATGTGCCGATTTGGGGACTTTAGCTGCCACTGCATCACCGATCACATGCACCCGCTCAACCGCCGTGGATTCATAAGTCAGATAATCAACATCACACCAACGGTTATCAATATTAATCACCCCCGCCATCGCAGCTACTTTCCCGGCTCTCTGAGGGGGGATAACATTTAAAACATCAGCTTTGTAACTTTCGAAAAAACTTTCAACTTCAAGATTAGCGACGTTGACCGATTCAACTGGATTCATCGGTTGATACTCGATAAAGCCATCATAAAGCTGTTGCCAGGCCTCGGTAAATAACGCTTTTTTGGAAACAATATCCGGATTGGCATCCAATATCAGTAATTTGCCAGATGGATTATGATTTTTAAGATATAACGCAATCTGACAGGCCCTTTCATACGGGCCAGGTGGACACCGGAAAGGGGCTGCAGGCACCGTCATGATGACCAGCCCGCCCTGGCGCATCGACTTTAACTGATTAGCCATCAATTCGGTCTGGGCACCCGCTTTCCAGGCATGGGGGACATGTTGTTGAGCTTCTGCCGTAGCCAAAATAGGAAACTGGTCATAAATAAAATCCACTCCCGGCGCAATAATCAACCGGTCATAATCTACACGGCTATCATCCGCCAGCCACAGTTGACGCTTATCCACATCAACAGCGGTTACTTCAGACTGAATAAATCGAATAGCCTTATCTGCCTGTAAGTTCACATATTCATGGGTAAGCTGCTGCAGATTACGATTACCGCTAAGCATCAGATTACTTTGCGGACAGGAAATAAACTGACTGTTTTTTTCTATCAAAGTGATATCAATATCAGGAGCCCACAGTGACAGATATCGGGCAGCAGTCGCACCGGAAAACCCGCCACCTACAATGACAACACGCTGTTTCTGTCCGCGATAACACGCGGTAGATAAGCCTAAAGGCATGGCCATTGCTGCAGATAGATAGGCTGCATTTTTTAACAATTGACGCCGTTTGATAGTCATATCAAAGTCCTCAGCGGCTAATTCACTGACTCAAGATACTTTTTCACCCTGTGCCTGTAAATCAGCGTGATATGAAGAACGCACCATGGGTCCACTGGCCACATGATCAAAGCCCATTGCTTTGCCTGCCACAGCGAGTTCATCAAATTCAGCAGGAGTAACAAACCGTTCAACGGCCAGATGATGGCGGCTGGGCTGCAGATACTGGCCCAGTGTCAGCATACGGCAACCATGGTCCCGTAAATCCTGCATCACCTGTTTGACTTCATCAATCGTTTCACCCAGACCCAGCATCAATCCGGATTTGGTGGGCACTTCAGGATGCATTTGCTGAAAACGTTTGATTAAGTCCAGTGACCATTGGTAGTCCGAACCCGGTCGAACGGCCTTATAAAGCCGTGGAATACTTTCCAGATTATGATTAAAGATATCCGGTGGATTGTCCGCCAGAATCTCCAGTGCCACATCCATACGCCCACGAAAGTCAGGCACCAGCACTTCAATACGGGTTTGCGGCGATTGCTGACGAATTTCACTGATACAGCGACTGAAATGCGCCGCGCCACCATCGCGTAAATCATCGCGATCTACCGAGGTTACCACCACATGTTTGAGCTGCATTGCAGCAATAGTTTTGGCCAGATGATTCGGTTCATTTTCATCCAACGCATCCGGCCGGCCATGTGCCACATCGCAGAAAGGACAACGCCGGGTGCAGATATTACCCATAATCAGAAACGTCGCCGTGCCATGAGCAAAACATTCACCGAGATTCGGACAGGAGGCTTCTTCACAGACGGTATGCAGATCGTGATCACGCAACATTTGTTTGATGCGCTGTACCTCTGGAGCACCTTGAGACTTGGCACGAATCCATTCCGGTTTACGTTTCGGATCACTGGGCTCGATTTTTATCGGAATCCGCGCAACTTTAGAAGCGCCTTTCAGGGCTTTTACATCACGCTTTACTGTTTCAACCGTGTCGTTCATTACTTATCACCCAGTTGCATGTGTGACAGAAAAACAGACACAAATTGTTGTTTTACTGAGGCCATATTTACCTTTACACCTAATGTTTTCATGTCGGTCATTTGCATTCCCGGATAACCGCAGGGATTGATATCGGCAAAAGGTTGCAGATCCATATCAATGTTCAAACTCAGCCCATGATAGCAGGCACCGCGTTTAACTCGTAATCCCAGCGAGGCAATTTTAGCGTCATTGCAATATACCCCCGGAGCATCTTTACGTGCATAAGCATCAATACCATACTGGGCTAATAATGCGATGACTGAGTTTTCCAGACAACTGATCATGTTGCGCACCCCCAGGTTATGGCGGCGTAAATCAATCAATGGATAGACAATTAATTGTCCCGGGCCATGGTAGGTAATCTGTCCGCCACGGTCGGTTTTTACGACTGGAATAGCATTCTTATGCAGCAGATGTGCATCCTGACCATTAAAACCCTGTGTGTAGACAGGAAAATGTTCCAGCAACCAAAGCTCGTCTTCCGTGCGGTTATCTCGTTGCAGCGTGAACTGCTGCATGGCGATCAATGTAGGCAGGTAATCTCGTAGACCGAGATCATGAATTTTCATCAGAGCACGTATTTAACCGCTTCGTGACTACTGAGTTCCTGATAGATGGCGTCCAGTTGTTTTTTACTGGTCGCCTCAATGACCACGGTGATGGAAGTATATTTGCCACCCGAACTTTGTTTACTGGTGACTGCCCCCTCAGCAATATCACCAGCATGCTTGCGCACGATCTCCACCACAATATTATCCAACTGCGGGTGTGTCTCCCCCATTGCCTTTACCGGAAATTCGCAGGGAAACTCCAGTAAAGTATCTTCTCCGCTTGCTTCACTCATCAAGCTACCTCATTTTTATATTGCTGAAACAACGCATCCATTTGCTGCCAGACCGGACCGGGCTTACCGCTACCGACAATCTCACCATCCAATAATGTGACTGGCACAACTTCTTTCGTCGAACTGCTGATCCATATTTCATCAGCATTACGTAAAGCGGATTCGCTGATCGCTCTTTCATGTAAGGGAATATCGGCTTTCGCTGCTAATTCGATGAGCAGATCACGGGTAATACCGGGCAAGACTTTTTCATCTTTCGGTGCCGTGAAAATAACGCCGTCGATCACCGCATAGGCATTACTGGCCGAGCCTTCAGTGAGATAATTGTCACGAATCAGTAATGCTTCCTGCGCCCCCGCATCCTGCGCCAATTGCTTCATCAAACTATTTGCCAGCAAGGTTATCGCTTTGATGTCACAACGCATCCAGCGAATATCTGCTGTAGTAATCGCTTTGATGCCTTCGGTTTTCCAGCTTTCAGCAACCGGATGCAAAGGATTACTCATCATAAACACACTAGGCGCAACACCGATTGGGAAAATATGATCGCGGGGTGCAACGCCACGGGTAACCTGTAAATATAAGGATTGATTACCCGCATTATTCCGGGCGATCAGCTCATTTACAATGTCAGTCCATTGCTTACCGGAGAACGGATTTTCAATGCGAACGCCATCCAGACTGTTCTGCAATCGCTGCAAATGACGATCCAGTAAAAAGGCATTTCCGGCATACACCGGAATCACCTCATAAACACCATCACCTAGTAAGTACCCGCGATCATAAACAGAAACCTGTGCTTTATCGGCGGATAGAAACTCGCCATTAAGATAAACAATTGCCACGTCTTATTAACCCCAGATCAGCATTAACAAGCTGTCCAGGATTCTTCTCCACCAGCTGCCTTTTTCAATATTTTCTACAGCCACCAGCTTTTGCTGAGCAACCACTTCGTCTCCCAGACGGATCTCAACTTCACCCAGCTCAGTGCCTTTGACTATCGGTGCTACAACCGGTTGCTGAATATTAGTGGAGGCCTGTAAATCTTTATAGCGGCCGCGCGGAACAGTAATCGATAACGGCTGAGCCAAACCCAGGTTCAATTGTTTGGTTTCACCTTTCCAGACTTTAGTCTGAGTAATCGCTTCATCGGCAGCATAGAGTTGATGCGTTTCAAAAAAACGAAATCCAAAATTAAACATCTTCTGGATTTCCTGAGCACGAGCGTTCTCACTGGCAGTTCCCATTACAACAGCAATTAAACGCATACCATCGCGCTTGGCTGATGCAGACAAACAAAAACCGGCTTCTTCGGTATGACCGGTTTTCAAACCATCGACAGTATTATCACGCCATAGCAACTTATTACGATTGTGTTGGGTGATACCGTTATAGGTATATTCCTTTTCGGCATACCATTTGTAATGCTCGGGAAAATCGCGAATCAATGCCGCAGACAGAATGGCAATATCATGGGCTGTAGTATAGTGCTCCGGCCCGGGTAACCCGGTGGCATTTTCATAATTGGTATTGAACATACCAAGTTTTTGAGCATATTGATTCATCATCTGGGCAAAGACTTCTTCACTGCCTGCGACATGTTCAGCCAGTGCTACCGCAGCATCATTGCCAGACTGTACGATCATGCCTCTTAATAAAGCTTCTACAGTGACTCTGGTATTCACCTCAATAAAACTCCGCGAACCAATCATTCGCCAGGCTTTTTCACTAATTAACACTTCATCATCAAGATTAATGTTGCCGTCATGAATTTCCTGTGACACCACATAAGATGTCATCAGTTTGGTAATACTGGCGGGTGGAAGGCGTTCGTCAGCATTTTCTGACATCAGAATATGACCACTGTCATAATCCTGCAAAATATGAGCAGTGCCAGCGATAGATGGTGCAGTTGGATTCGGTGTAATCATGCCGGCTGCTGTCAGTGTTGAAACACTGAATAGCAAACCTGCCAGACTCATTTTTAACAATTTAATCATTAGTTACTCTCAAGTGTAAAAACGTTATTCGGTCACAATACGGGTATCGGAAAATCCCATATCCACTAGCCTGCTGGCAATGCGTTCGCCATACTCAGCACTTTCCAGTGGTCCGACTCTGACTCGATATAGTGGCGTTTGAGCACGTTCAACAGGGGAAATATGCACCCGTTCTTCGATCTGTTGTTGAACTTGCTGTCTGATTTGTTCCGCACGACTCATCGTGCTGAAAGCCCCGACCTGCAGGAACAATACTACTTTTCCAATTGTGCTGGTTGGTGCCACCGCATTGGAAACAGAGGCGGCTTTGGCAACATTTTCAGTCGCTCTGATGTTAGCAGATGCCGTCACATTCTTTTTAGTGATTGCGCGGACTTCAACATTGCCAGTGCCTTTATCGATAATGCCTAATTTCGTGGCAGCACTATAGGATAAATCAATCAGCCGATCATCATGAAATGGACCTCGGTCATTAATTTTAACCACGATTTTACGTCCATTATCCAGATTGGTCACTTCAGCATAACTTGGTAATGGTAAGGTTTTATGTGCTGCTGTCATGGCATACATATCGTAAGGCTCGCCACTGGAAGTTCGCCGGCCATGAAACTTGGTGCCGTACCATGACGCTTTACCTCGTTCCACATAATTTTCACTGCTGGCAAGTGTGTAATAACGTTTGCCAAATACTTCATAAGAAGCGGGATTTCCATATTTACTGCGGGGCTCATCTCGCGGTACGGCATCCGGAATATTTGCCACATCCGGTTTGACTCTGGGCGCACCATCCTGTTGTTCTGTGATCGTTCCGCAGGACCACAGATTAACAAGCACCAACGATAAACTTAAATGCCTAACTATATGGCGTTTCATTTTGAGGACTCATAAGTATTACGAATCTCTTCGGACAGTTGCACAACCGCCATGGCATACATACGACTGTGATTGTAACGGGTAATCGCATAAAAATTCTGCCGTCCTAACCAGAGTTCTTCGCCACCCGGCTGAGTCAGACTGAAAACAGTAATAGCATCATCGCCTTCTGGTAAATCGGCAGTCGACAATCCTGACTTGCGTAATTCTTCACGGGTTATGCTGGGCTTCAACCCACGATCAACCAAATCCTGTGGTAAATCATTACCTTGATATTGTGTCGCGTGAACTATTGTCTGACCAGGCTGCCAACCGTGGCGACGTAAATAATTGGCAATACTGCCAATGGCATCCGTCGGGTTTTTCCAGATATCGCGATGTCCATCACCATCAAAATCCACTGCATACTCGCGGAAACTGCTTGGCATAAATTGCCCCAGCCCCATCGCACCGGCATAAGACCCTACTGGCTCCAGCTGTGACATTTCCTCCTCACGCGTCAGAATTAAGAAGTTTTTCAATTCCGAACGGAAAAACGGACTACGCGGCGGGTAACGAAAGGCCAGTGTAGATAATGCATCAACTACCCTGAAGCTCCCCATATTGCCACCAAAACGCGTTTCGACACCTAGAATTGCCAGAATAATTTCCGCTGGTACGCCCAACTCATTTTCCGCCCTTTCCAGAGCAGCAGCATGTTTTTTCCAATAGGCAACACCGGCATTAATACGCGCCTGGTCAAGAAAAATTTCGCGATATTCATACCACGGCTTACTTTTTTCCGCTGGTCTGGAAATCGCTTTAAGGATACTGTCCTTGACTTCCACCTGGTCAAACAACGCTTCAAGTTCAGCTCTATTAAAATCGTGCTCCTGCACCATTTCGTCAATAAATTTATCCAATTCCGGTAACTCTGGATTGGCATAAGCTGGCGTCAGCATCAGGCCTATAAGTGTGGCTACAATATGCTTCTTCACGGTGACATCATCCTCCGATGGGTGTGTATAGACATCAGGATACCGAAGCCTGCCAGCAAGGTCACCATTGAAGTGCCTCCATAGCTGATAAGTGGCAGCGGCACCCCGACAACAGGTAATAAACCAGTAACCATTCCAACATTTACAAATACGTAGACCAGAAAAGTAATGGCAATACTGCCCGCCAGTAATTTCATGTAACTCATCTGCGCCTGAGCGGCAATATATAGCCCCCTTGCCGTAATCAATAGATAAACTGTGATTAACATCACCAGACCAATCAAACCGAATTCTTCTGCAATCACAGCAAAAATAAAATCGGTGGATCGTTCCGGTAAAAACTCGAGATGTGACTGCGTTCCCTGCAACCACCCCCGTCCATGCAAACCACCGGAACCAATCGCAATTTTTGACTGGATAATGTGATACCCGGCGCCAAGTGGATCTGACTCAGGGTTAAACAAGGTCATGACCCGTCGCCGCTGATAATCATGCATGAAATACCATAATACCGGGGCAGCGGAAGCGCAAAGTACTATAAAACTCATGAGCAATCGCCACGACATACCCGACAAAAACACCACAATCAGGCCAGAGCTGGCGATCAACAATGCAGTTCCCAAGTCCGGTTGCTTACCGATGAGTACTACCGGAATGGCAATCATCAGCAAAGCCATAAACAATCTTGCAAAACTGGGGGGCAGAGGTCGCTCGGCCAGATAAACGGCGACAGCCATAGGCACTGCCAACTTCATTATTTCAGATGGCTGAAAGCGAAAAAATCCTAAATCAAGCCAGCGTTGTGCACCTTTGCCAATCGTGCCAAACAGCAATACTGCAACCAACATTAAAACGCCGATGCCATACACCCAAAAAGCCATATCCTTAAATCTGTCAGGTTGGATTTGTGCCAGAATAATCATGGCAGCAATGGCGATCGCCATACGCACACCCTGGCGAATTAACAAGCTGATATCTTCACCGCCGCTGCTGTACAATACCACAGCACTAAATACCATCAGCGCCACGATTCCCAGCACCAATAAGCCATCCAGATGAATACGCTGCAGTATAGAAGTCCAGTGAACTCTGGAGACCTTGCGACGATCCTGCAACAACGGGCTTATCGTTCTGGGTGGATTGCGACGATCATTCAGTAATTGGCTCATCGCTCTCTTTCTCTGTTTCTATACCAAAATACACATCAATCAGTTTTCGGGCGATGGGTGCTGCGACGGCACTGCCACTGCCACCATTTTCGACAATAACCGAAATAGCAATTTCAGGGGCATCTGCAGGGGCAAAAGCGACAAACAAAGCATGATCATGCAGTTTTTTCGCCAGGGTTTCTGCATCATATTTTGCATCCTGTGCAATCCCAAATACCTGAGCTGTGCCGGTTTTACCCGCAATTTTGAATGGCAAGTCTTCTCCAATATGCCGTGCCGTTCCGCGTTTGCCATGCACCACTTCAACCATGGATTCAATGACAGCCTGCCAATTACTCGATTTCTGAATTGGCAGACTGTCAGTCTGTTGTCCCCCAATCAATTGCATACCATCATCACTATCTGATTTTGTGGCACGTACCAGCTGCGGTTTATATACAGTACCTAACATACCCAATGTCGCAGTGGCATGAGCCAACTGCAAAGGTGTTGTTTGATTAAAGCCTTGGCCAATGCCTGAAATCAACGTTTCCCCCGGAAACCAGGCCTGATTTCGTTGGGCCCGTTTCCACTCCCTTGAAGGTGACAGTCCCGCACTCTCCCCAGGCACATCAATTCCTGAGCGTTTACCAAAACCAAAATAATCCAGAAAGCCATGCAGCCGATCAATGCCCAGGGCATGAGCCAAATCGTAAAAATAGACATCACAGGATTCTGCCATGGCGCTTTTCAGATCGACATGGGCATGTCCCTGTCGCCGCCAGCAACGATAACGGTGCTCATGTCCTGGAAGCCTGTAAAAACCGGGGCAATAAGTCCGGCTTTGCTCAGTGACCACATTCAACTCCAGTCCCGCTAATGCAACAAAGGGTTTAAATGTAGAACCCGGAGGGTAATGACCGCGCAAGGCACGATTAAATAAAGGTTGCTCAGGATTATCTCTTAACGCTGCATAGTCTGTGGTGCTAATCCCGGTCACGAATGCATTGGGATCGTACTCAGGCTTACTGACCATGGCCAGAACACCACCATTGCGCGTGTCCAGCACCACGACAGAGCCATTGTATTCTCCTAATGCTTCTGAAGCGGCTTTTTGCAGCTGTATATCTAAATGCAGATAGAGATCTTGGCCCGCCGTGGCTGGTTCACTGAACAGTTCTCTGACTGTACGTCCCTGAACATTCGTTTCCACCTGCCGATAGCCTACTGTGCCATGCAACAGATCTTCATATTGCTTTTCAACACCATTTTTACCAATCTGCAGGGTGCCTTTGTAATTCTGCCGATCAATAACCTGCATCTCTTGTTGATTGATACGGCCAACATAGCCCACCGCATGGCCGAAAAGTGTCCCTTGGGGATAATGACGAATCAGTCGGCCCACAACATCAACTCCAGGGAATCGATGCCGATTCACTGAAAACAGCGCAACTTCTTTTTGCGTCAGCTGATTACGAACAACGATTTCTTCAAAAGCCCTGTGACGTTTACGTCGCTCGTTAAAAGCAGCAACATCCTCTTCGGTTAAAGACAGTAACTCCGCCAGTTCGGCGATGGTCTCATCCAGATTCGTCACTTTTTCAGGAATGACTTCCAAACTGAAAGTTGGAATATTTTCAGCGAGCAATACCCCATTACGATCGTAAATCAGTCCACGTTGAGGTGGTAAGGGTTCAATAGCAACACGATTACGATTTGACAGTGAATCAAAATGTTCAAAGTCAACAATCTGCAACATCACCAGCCGAAAAATGATAATGCCGAACAATACCAGAAAGAAAAGCCCGGCAATTATCAGCCGGTTGCTCACCAGACGACTTTCACGAAAATGATCTTTAAGTCGGTGCCGTGGATCGATCACGATCAGCTCACCTGAAAACTACGACGTATTTTCCTTAATACGGCATATACCAGCGGCCAGACCAGCGTACTTGTCAGAACAGTCATCCAATTAGTCAAACTAAAGCTGCTGGGCGCATTTAACATGACGATAAAGTGCACCAGAAAAACCAGAGATAATATGGTGAATGCTTGCTGCCATAGGGGGTATTGGCGGAGCTGTAAATGCAGTCGGCCTACCAGATAAATCACCAGAGCATAGGCAAACGCATGAATGCCGAGAACACCACCCGTAATCAAATCCATGACCAGCCCGGTTAACCAGGCAACACCAATGCTAACGCGTTGCGGTAACGCCATAGCCCAATAAATCAATGTCATTGCTACCCATTCCGGCCGTGCATAACGCAGGCTATCCGGTATTGGCACCAGCATTAACAATATGGCGAATAATAAGGTAATGTAAATCACACTACTATGCTGTGGTCTCACCAATACCATCAGTCATTTCCCTCTGCTGGCGTCACCACTTCATCAATAGCAAGTGGCTCTTCCAATCGTTGCAGATCATCTTCTTCAATCTGCAAAGGGGAAGTAATGCCGAAATCAATTTTTTCGCCGGGCAATACCAGCATGACTTCTCGACTGGTCGATAAACGCGCGGCTGGTGCAACCGCAATTTCAGCAAAAGATTTTCCTTGTGGGAAATCAACTGCGGTCACTGTTCCAACAGGATAACCCACGGGGAAACGGCCACCTAAACCGGAAGTCACTAACATATCGCCGACACGCACGTCGGCATTGTGGGGTAAAAACTCCATCTGTAGGGCTTCGCCCAAACCTCGCCCCGTGACCACGGCACGTAAACCATTTCTGACAATTTGTACCGGAATACTATGACTCGGGTCAGTCAGCAATACTACGCGACTGGAAAACTGACTCACCTCAGCGACCTGCCCCATGACCCCTAATGAGTCGAGTACTGGCTGTCCTTCATAAACACCAAATGATTCGCCCTTATCGATAATGACATGTTGATAAAAAGGATCTAAATCGACACTCAACAATTCAGCGACTTGAACTCGCTCCTGCAGACGGAATGAAGAACCAAGTAACTCTCGCAAACGCATATTTTCACTTTCCAGTGCCTGCATTTTTTGCATCCGCACACTATTGGTAAGGTTTTGCGCTTCCAGTGTCATGATTTTTTCGCGAAGCTGCTGATGTCCCTGAAATAACTCACTAAACCAAGTGACGAAATCATCCGGCATCGAGGCAAGTTTCTGCACCGGATAGACAACAGTCGATAGTGTGGCTCTTACGGGCTTGAAATAATCCAGCCGGGTATCGAGAAAATACAGCAATACAGAAGCGACTACGGCAAGTAGCATTCGTGTATTTAACGACGGTGTATGGGTAAATAGCGGTTTAATGGCTCAGTTCCGAAAATGAAAAGACCTTCACAAACAAGCGTGTTATTTGTAAAGGTCAAATACCAACATCAATCTTACTGAAGGCTATTCAAACGTAAATACATCGCTCCCGCGTTCGTCGATAAGTTCTAACGCCCGGCCACCACCTCTGGCAACACAAGTCAACGGGTCTTCTGCGACAATGGCTGGCAAGCCAGTTTCTTCCATCAGCAAGCGATCTAAATCTTTTAACAGCGCACCACCACCCGTTAAAACAATACCGCGTTCAGCAACGTCAGCACCCAGTTCAGGTGGTGTCTGCTCCAGAGCAGTCTTCACTGCAGCCACAATACCGGCAAGCGGATCCTGCAAAGCTTCGAGTATTTCATTACTGTTCAAAGTGAAACTGCGAGGTATGCCTTCGGCCAGATTACGACCACGCACTTCCATCTCTCTGACTTCATTTCCCGGGTAAGCTGAACCAATTTCTTTTTTGATTTTTTCCGCAGTGGCTTCACCAATTAATGTGCCGTAATTACGACGCACATAGTTCACAATTGCTTCATCAAAAAGATCGCCACCGATACGAACAGAAGCTGAATAAACAATACCGTTTAATGAAATAATGGCCACTTCCGTCGTACCACCACCGATATCCAATACCATCGAACCACTGGCTTCTTCAACTGGCATACCAGCGCCAATGGCTGCTGCCATCGGTTCTTCAATCAAAAACACATCACGCGCTCCGGCACCGGCAGCGGATTCACGAATGGCCCGACGTTCAACTTGAGTGGATCCACAAGGAACACAGACTAAAACGCGCGGACTTGGTTTTAAAAAGCGCCCTTCATGCACTTTGCGAATAAAATGCTGCAACATTTTTTCGGTGACTGTGAAGTCAGCAATCACCCCATCTTTCAATGGTCGAATCGCCGTGATATTTCCAGGGGTTCGCCCCAACATTCTTTTTGCTTCTGCACCAACGGCGGCAATCGAGCGAGGACCGCCCGGCCCCTTATCCTGTCGAATTGCCACTACGGAAGGTTCATCTAAAACGATGCCCCGTCCCCGCACATATATCAGCGTATTGGCTGTACCCAGATCGATAGACAGATCGTTAGAGAATATCCCGCGTAAACGTTCAAACATTTAAGAAACCACATCCGGAAGAGGTAAAATGAGTACTTTAGCAATGCTCAGGTCTGTTGGGCAAGCAACTAATGATTTAAACTTCAACTTTGTGAAATCAATTAACTTACGGGACGACTGATGAGTTTAGATAAATCCGATGTTGAAAAAATCGCGCATCTTGCGCGACTCGCCATTGATGAAAGCACCATTCCTGATTATGCACGGGATCTGAACAATATCCTTACTCTGGTTGAACAGATGAGCGCTGTGGATACCAATGAGGTCAGTCCGATGGCACACCCTCTGGATGCTCACCAGAGACTTCGTGAAGACGTTGTGACAGAAACCGATCAGCGTGAATTATTCCAGTCTATCGCACCCAAAACCGAGGCTGGCGTTTATCTGGTTCCGCAAGTCATCGAATAAATTCCAACACAGGCAAGCTCATGCATAACAAAACTTTATCTGAACTTTCGGCGTTGCTGCACAACGGTGATATCACCAGTGTGGAACTGACCAAACATTTCTTAAATCGCATCAAAACGCATAACGGTAATTTGAATGCCTTTATCAGCATTACTGAGGAAAGTGCGCTGGCGCAGGCCGCCGCTGCCGATAAACAGTTTGCGGAAAAAACCGCCGGTAAATTGACCGGCATCCCGATGGCGCATAAAGATATTTTCTGCACCAAAGGTGTCCGCACCAGCTGTGCATCGAAAATGCTTGATAAATTTATCGCGCCCTATGATGCCACCGTGGTTGAAAAAATTGCTGCCAGCGGCATGGTCATGCTGGGTAAAACCAATATGGATGAATTCGCCATGGGTTCATCCAATGAAACCAGCTTCTATGGTCCGGTAAAAAATCCCTGGGACATCGAGCGTGTTCCGGGTGGTTCATCAGGTGGTTCTGCAGCAGCAGTCGCTGCACGTTTAACGCCGGTTGCTACCGGAACAGATACGGGTGGTTCGATTCGTCAACCTTCTTCTTTGTGTAATTTAACCGGATTGAAGCCAACTTATGGCCGCGTTTCCCGCTACGGCATGATTGCCTTTGCCTCCAGTCTGGATCAGGCAGGACCGATGGCGGCCAATGCCGAAGATGCGGCATTGTTATTAAACGTGATGTCCGGTTTTGATGAGCGTGATTCCACCAGTGTGGAACGCGATGTTCCAGATTACACCGCCAATCTGAATGATTCTTTGGAAGGTTTGCGCATTGGCCTGCCGAAAGAATACTTTGGCGAAGGCCTGTCACCTGAAGTGGCTGTAACTATCGAGGCTGCCATTAAAGAATTTGAAAAACTCGGCGCAACCGTTAAAGAAATCAGCCTGCCGAATACAGCGCTGGCAATACCAACCTATTATGTTGTCGCTCCAGCGGAATGTTCATCCAATCTATCGCGAATGGATGGGGTACGGTTCGGTCATCGCTGTGACGATCCAAAAGACTTGCTGGATCTCTATCAACGTTCACGCGGTGAAGGTTTCGGAGACGAAGTTAAACGCCGCATCATGATCGGCACCTATGCGCTGTCTGCCGGTTATTACGATGCGTATTACCTGAAAGCTCAGAAATGCCGCCGTTTGATCAGTGATGACTTTCAGCAGGCTTTTGAAGAAGTAGATGTCATTATGGGCCCTACTGCACCAACAACAGCCTTTAAACTGGGTGATAAAACAGATGATCCGGTGGCTATGTATCTGGCAGACATCTATACCATCAATACCAATCTTGCCGGACTGCCAGGCATGTCTATTCCGGCAGGTTTTGCCGGAGGGTTACCTGCAGGCCTGCAAATTATTGGTAATTATTTTGATGAAGCACGTTTACTTAATGTTGCTCATCGCTATCAACAGGTTACCGATTGGCATAAGCAAATTCCCACAGCATTTCAGTAAAAATTAAGGGGCGAAAGCCCCTTTTTTAGGGAGTTTTTTTATAAAAAACTCACAAGAAATTTAATGGTCATTATTCACTTCAATAATAATCAAATCAGCCTCTCGCATGCCGCAAATAAAACAGGGTATGCTTGCGCCAAGGCAATTTAACGGAGTCATCTTAAATGAAAGCAGCAGAGCTATTTGTCCGTACTCTGGAAAATGAAGGTGTCGAGTATGTATTCGGAATTCCCGGTGAGGAAAATCTGGATGTTATGGATGCTTTGCTCAGTTCGCCAATTCATTTTATTACCACCCGTCATGAGCAAGGTGCAGCATTTATGGCCGATGTTTATGGTCGACTAACCGGCCGTGCCGGTGTCTGTATGGCAACATTAGGACCGGGAGCAACCAATCTTATTACCGGTGTCGCAGATGCCAATATGGATCATGCTCCGCTGGTGGCTATTGCCGGTCAGGCGTCCACCAATCGTTTACATAAAGAATCGCATCAGGTGCTTAATCTGGAAGCGATGTTTCTGCCCATCACTAAATACTCCACCCGCATTGTCAGCCCCGAGGTGATTCCGGAAATTGTGCGTAAAGCCTTCAAAGTGGCGCAGACTGAAAAAACCGGTGCCTGCTTTATCGAATTTCCCGAGAATATTGCTGAAATGGAAATTGACGATGCACCGCTGCGAGTTAAACATGCCACGCCTCCAGAACCGGCCGCAGAGCATATTGAACGGGCAGCTGAATTAATTTCCAATGCCCAGAATCCTATTATTCTGGCCGGTAATGGCGTGGTGCGGGCGCATGCCTCAGCAGCCCTGACCGATTTCGCGGAAAAACTGGGGATTCCTGTCGCTAATACCTTTATGGCCAAAGGCGTTATCCCGTTTGGTCATTCGATGTCGTTAGGCAGCGTGGGTTTGCAGTCCAATGATTATGTCAATACCGGATTCGCCAATGCCGATGTCATTATCTGTATCGGTTACGACATGGTCGAATACCATCCCTACTTATGGCATCCTTCACGGGATCGAATCTTAATTCATATCGACTCAACCCACGCTGAGGTTGATGCTTATTACAGTGTGGTGCTTGGTGTAGTGGGTAATATCAATCACAGTTTAAATCGCATCGCTGCGCTAACTACGCCCCATAAAGGCAAAGCCATGCGTACTTTACGTGACAGTTTAATTACCGAAATGAATCAGCACCGCCGTGATACCGAATTCCCGGTTAAACCCCAAAAAATTATCTGGGATCTGCGCACGGCCATGCATCTTGAGGATATCGTGATTTGTGATGTCGGTGCCCACAAGATGTGGATGTCGCGTATGTTTCGTTGCGAATATCCAAACACCTGCATCATTTCCAATGGTTTTGCCAGCATGGGCATTGCTGTACCGGGCGCAATTGCAGCCAAACTGGCACATCCCGAACGCAAAGTGGTTGCCGTTACCGGTGATGCCGGCTTTTTGATGAACTCGCAGGAAATCGAAACCGCGATGCGCTTGAATATCGCTATTGTGATTCTGATATGGAATGATGCGAGTTATGGCCTGATTGAATGGAAACAGCAAAACCAGTTTGGCCGTACCAGTAATGTAAAATTCAATAACCCTGATTTTATTCAATACGCGCAATCTTTTGGTGCTACCGGTGTCAGAATCAACAAGACTGAAGAGCTGATGCCTGCGCTAAAAACCGCATTAGACAGTCATACCGTTACCGTCATTGACTGCCCGGTGGATTATCGGGAAAACCTGAAACTGACCGAATCTCTGAGTCAATTGACCCAGCCAACCTGAGAGTAAAAATGAAGTCTGGAAAACGTTTTATTGCCTTTATAGCCGCTTTGTTTGCGTTACTGTTTATTGTGTTTTTATACAAGAACGCAACTGCACCAGTCTATACGGATCTAAAATTTGAAGATGTCGACGGAGAAATACATCATTTCTCCGATTATGCCGGCCAGCCGATATTGATGATTTTCTGGGCGACTGATTGTCCTGCTTGCGTGCAGGAGCTGCCGGAGCTGATTGCATTGCATGAAGAATATGCCGAAAAAGGGCTAGTGATGCTCGGCGTTTCACTGCCGCATGACACCCCATCACATATCAAAGCAATGCGTGAAGCCCGGGGTTTGCCCTATACACTTATCTGGGACAGTGAAGGTGAAATTTCCAGTGCATTTAATAATGTCCGAGTCACACCTACCCATTACCTGATTTCACCCGAGGGCAAAATTGTGATGCGCAAAATCGGCGTATTGAATAAAGAGAGCGTTTCAGAACAACTTGTCAAAATGGGCCTCAGCTGATTTATAGCGCAAAACTGCTACACATCAGATAGCACATATGGTATAAAGTCCGGCTTAGTTATTCAGAATGATGCGTTGGCAGGACGCGTCAGTCACTAAAAATGCATCAGGAGCAGGATTAACATGTCCAGAGTATGTCAGGTAACGGGCAAACGCCCTATGAGCGGTAACAACGTTTCACACGCTCACAACAAAACAAAACGCCGTTTCCTACCTAATCTTCACTCACACCGTTTTTGGGTTGAGTCTGAAAATCGTTGGGTAAAATTGCGTGTCAGCAATCATGGTCTGCGTATCATTGATAAAAGAGGTATTGATACCGTTTTATCTGATCTCCGTAGCCGCGGCGAAAAAATCTAAGGAGTCAGGACATGCGCGATAAAATCAAATTAGTTTCATCAGCAGGTACAGGTCACTACTACACTACTGATAAAAACAAACGCACCATGCCGGAAAAAATGGAGATCAAAAAGTTTGATCCTGTTATCCGTCAGCACGTGATGTATAAAGAAGCAAAAATCAAATAATTTTACTGATAACTGCTTCTAAGAAAACCCGCAATTTAACGCGGGTTTTTTTATGGCTAAAATAAATTAAATTCGATTGAAATTTTTGTTGAAACAAGATTGGCCGATTCCGGCCAAAACCGTATTATAGTGCGCTATGACTATATTGCTTGAAGCACAAAACCTGTCTCGTTTTTTTGGCCCCAATATCGCGGTCCAGGATATTGATATCAAGGTAAAACGCGGAGAGGTCCTTGGATTCCTTGGTCCCAATGGTGCCGGTAAAAGTACCACCATGAAAATGCTCAGCGGCAATCTGGCACCGGATAAAGGTGAAATCCGTATTAATGGATTTGATTTATTGTCCCAACCCAAACAGGCCAAAGCCCAATTGGGTTATCTGCCGGAAACCCCACCGTTGTATCGCGAATTGACGGTTCGCGAATATCTGCAGCATTGCGCCAGACTCAATGGTTTGACAGGTACACCATTAAAACTGGCAGTTGCCACCGTGATCGAACGCTGTGGGTTGGGTGACGTCAGTCGTCGCTTGATCGGCCAATTATCGAAAGGTTATCAACAACGTACCGGCATTGCACAAGCCATTGTGCATACCCCGGCAGTGGTGATACTTGATGAACCCACTTCCGGTCTGGATCCGCAGCAAATCCGTCAGATCAGAGAATTAATCCGTGAAATCGCCAACGAGCATAGCGTTATCCTGTCGACGCATATTCTGCCGGAAGTGGAAATGCTCTGTGATCGGGTACAAATCATCAGTAAGGGTCAGGTGGTGTTTGCTGATAGTCTGAGCGCGTTGCATCAGCAACGACATCACAGCAGCCTCCGTGTCATTTTATCTAATCCTCCGTCACTCAATGAGCTTTATACTCTGGACAATGTTTCGTCGGTTGAAGCGTTATCATCCAACCAATTCAGAATCATCTTTCACCCGGAGCAGGATCCTACTGAAAGTCTGTTAGCCAATGCCGTATCACAACAGTGGCAAATGCAGGAACTGGTGCGTGAACAGGATTCGCTGGAAGATATTTTTATGCAGTTGATAAATACTGATCCTTCGACAGTGGGAGCCAACAGCTGATGTGGTGTGTGGCAAGACTGGAATTATCGCGTTTGTTTTTATCGCCCTTCGCCTGGGTGATGCTGGCTTTAGTACAGTTTTTACTGGCTTATCTGTTTCTCAGTCATATTGAGTATTTTGCGCAGATCCAGGGACAGATTTCGGCTATACCCGGTGCCCCCGGTGTCACGGAGCTGGTTATCGCACCGTTATTAAATAATGCTGCTCTGGTGATGCTATTAATCGCTCCGTTTATCACCATGCGGGCTTTTGCCGATGAACATCGTAATCATAGTCTGCCATTATTAATCTCTGCACCACTTTCTGCCAGTCAGATTGTTTTAGGAAAATACCTCGGTTATCTCAGTTTTTTTCTGCTGCAATTACTGCTTATTGCATTCATGCCATTATCACTGATGACTGGCGCTGCTATCGATCTTTACCAGCTTGGGGCCGCAATGTTTGGTTTATTATTTCTGGTAGCCAGTTTTGTCGCTGCCGGAACCTTTATTTCCTCGCTTACTACACAGCCGATTATTGCGGCCGTAATGACGTTCTGTTTACTGTTTCTGTTATGGATAATTGATTTTGCCGCCGCCAGTACGCTTTCCGGTCAGATAAACTGGCTGGGCTGGATCTCACTGCTGGGGCATTTTCAACCCATGCTGGCAGGACAGGTCAACAGCGTCGATCTGAGTTTTTTTGCCTTGTTTTGTATTGTCTTTCTCTTGATGACTATTCGACGTCTTGATGCCGCGAGGCTGAGTCAATGAAGATGTCAAAACAGTTTAAATATCAGCACCGTCTGCAACAGATCATCTTTTATATTTTATTACTGGTGATCATTATCGCCGTAGCGGTTTTGTCACACCGTTACACTTTTGAATCAGACTGGACGGTCAATCAGCGACATACCCTCTCCTCTGCAACCACCAACTTATTAACGTCTCTTGATAGTCCGGTAACCGTCGAAGTATTTGTCAGCCCGGGCCATCAATACCAACCCGCAGCTGAAAGTTTATTAAAACGCTATCAGCAATATAGTGAGCAGTTAACGATCACCTTTATTGATCCTGTCAGTCAGCCGCAGCGGGTTCGTGAACTGAATATCCAACAACAGGCAGAAATGGTGGTTTCAGGTCAGCAGGGCCAACAGCATGTATTTGATTTATCCGAGCAATCACTTAGCAACGCTATTATAAAAGTCAGTCGCAGCAGCTTGCCGAAACTGATATTTATTTCCGGTCACGGGGAACGCGATATTGTGGGTGATGCAGCCTTTGATATGGCGCAATGGCGCAATCAACTGACCATCACCGGCTTTGAAGTGCAGACACTTTCCATGGCTGAATCCATGCAAAACATTAGTCCTGACGATAACGTTGTGTTAGTTATTGCCAGCTCTCAAAAGCCTTGGCCAGAGAGTGATATTGTCCAGTTAGAGGATTATCTACAGCAAGGTGGCAATCTGCTTTGGCTCAGCGAACCGGAGACGGATATTGGTCTGAACGTTATTGCTGAGCAGCTAAATCTGAACTTTGTACCCGGTACGATGGTGGATCCGAATGCTGGCAAATTAGGCCTGGAAGATCCCCGTTTTGTGATTGTGACCGATTACGCCAATCATCCCGTTACCGCCGCGACCTCCAGCGTCACTCTGATGCCTGGAGCGCATGCCATCCAATTTTCTGCTGCAGAATCTGACTGGCAAGTTACCCAACTGATGCAGTCCCAGAGTGAAAGCTGGTCCGAACTGGGCGATATTAATACTGCAAATCTGGATACATTACAGTTTGATGATGAGCTGGATATTCAGGGCCCGCTAATGTTGGGTGTCTTACTGGAAAAATTATTTCCAGACAACCACAGACAGAGGATTGCCGTCATGGGTGACGGCGACTTTGTCTCTAACTCATACCTCGGCACAGCTGCTAATCTGGAGCTGGCCATGGCGCTGATGAACTGGCTGGTCGTTGAAGATGATTCAATAGAAATCCCGGTCATCAAAACGCGCGATAATCAACTGATATTATCGGATGGGCAATCATTGTTTATCGGTATCGGCTTTTTACTGGGATTACCGTTAACTTTGCTGATTATTGGCATTAGTGTGTGGTGGATTAGAAGACGCCGATGAAAAGTACCTATCTGACAAACATGTTGTTATTGGTGGTCGCCGTTTTTTTAGTATGGCTGATGACCGAGTCACAGGTGCAAAAACCAAACACCTATATCACTGACAGCATTACCCAATCTCAAGTAAGCGAAATTGAAATTCAGCGTCGCCAGCAACAAACCGTTCAACTGCAACTGGATAAACAATGGCAGTTAGTCCAGCCCGTCAAAGCGCGAGCCAATCAAACCCGTATCAAGCTGTTGTTAAGCCTGTTAGATCAACCGGTACAATCGCCGATCCCGGTAACAGATAATACTAATCTTGCTGAGTTTGGTTTAGAGCAGCCAAATTTAACGTTACTGTTTAATCAACAAGCTTTTGTTTTTGGTAATACTGAGTCTCTCAGTGGTTATCGTTATATTCTGCATCATCAGCAGATATATCTGATTAACGATGATATTTCACCGCTGCTCGGTGCCAGCGCCAGCAGTTTTGTCGATAATCGCCTATTGGATCCTGCCAGCACCATTCAGGCAATTCATTTACCCGAGTTGCTTGATAAAAATGCTCAACAGCAATCTGCCGGACTGTCTGTCTATCAGCAAAACTCCAGCTGGCATTCTAAACCGGCAAACCACGAACAGGACAAACTGCTAAGTCTTTTGCAGAACTGGCAACAGGCTTATGCCATGCAGGTGGTTATCATTGTCGATCCAGATGAAATAGTCACTGAAAATCAGCCACAGGTAGTGATGGAATTATCCGATAATACACAACGTAATTTTGTCGTAACGCACAATAATGATGGCCTCACTCTGACAGATCCAGAACTGCAGCTGCAGTATCAATTTCCTGCAGCCATGATCTCCGCCCTTTTTTCAATAAACGACTGATATATGCCCGAATTACCTGAAGTTGAAACCACCCGCAGTGGTATTACACCTTACGTTGAAAATAACACTGTAGAACGGGTAGTCATCAGAGACTCACGTCTGCGCTGGCCCATCACGGATAACCTCGATGAAAAAATTTCCGGTCAGGTTATTCAGTCAGTCAGCCGCCGTGCCAAATATTTACTGTTCACGACGGCCACTGGCACTTTATTCATTCATCTGGGCATGTCCGGTCGCTTACGTATTTTGACGGTTTTCCAACCACCCGAAAAACATGATCATGTGGATATCGTATTTGCCGACGGCATTATTCTGCGCTTTACCGATCCTCGCCGTTTTGGCGCGGTATTGTGGACCAGTGAATCGCCCATGCAACATCCACTGTTAAACCATTTAGGACCGGAACCTCTGGAGGATGCATTTGATGCTGAATATCTCTTACAACGCAGCCGTAAACGTCAGGTCAGCATCAAAACCTTTATTATGAATGCCGAAATCGTAGTCGGTGTAGGAAATATCTATGCCAGTGAATCGCTGTTTCTTTCCGGTATTCATCCACAATTAAAGGCAGCAAAATTAAAAAAATCACAGGCTGAAAAACTGGTTGATGCCGTTAAACTGACCCTGCAAAAAGCCATTGCCGCCGGCGGCACAACCTTACGGGATTTTCGAGACAGTGAAGGCAAACCAGGTTATTTTGCGCAGGAATTATGGGTATATGCGCGGCAGAACATGGGCTGTAAACAATGTGGTCATCCGATTGAGCTGATTCGACAGTCACAACGAGCCACCTATTTTTGCCCACAATGCCAAAAACGGTAAATCTAGATTATTGTTCCGAAAAATACTTTGCCAGTAAACGAATTTCAGTTTCGCTGTAAGCCCCGGCATGATGCCGCATAACGCTGGATTCTCTCTCTCCACTGATAAAATCCTGCATCTGCTCAATAAAGTACTCCGGCGCTAAGCCAGCCAGCTTTGGCATATCACCTTTGCTGTGTCCATCAGTTCCATGACAACCTGCGCAGGATGATGCCATTAATGCCATATTCGGTTCTGCGTAAACCGTGGTTGAAGCCAGCAGTAAAATAAGGCAGCTCAGTGATCGTTTCATAATTTCCCTTTCGCCCGTTTCACGGCGATGATTCCAGCTACGTTATAATACCCTCCCTATTTTATGCAAAGCCATTGATGACTGAAATTATTAAACTAGATGCCACTATTCCCGAGTCATTAACTGGCCTGCGTGTTGATCAGGCCCTGGCACAGCTGTTCTCAGAATACTCCCGTGGCCAGCTGACCAAATGGATTAAAGCTGGCGATGTATTACTGAATCAGCAAACATGTCGGCCAAAAGATGCGGTACGAACCGGGGATCAGATTGAAATTGCCGCACAGCAAATCATCCATGATGATAACTGGCAGGCCGAATCCATCGCCCTGGATATTATTTATGAAGATGACGATGTGTTAATCATCAATAAAGCGGCTGGCATGGTGGTGCATCCCGGTGCAGGAAATCAGAACGGCACCATGGTGAATGCGCTGTTGGCGCATGCGCCACAACTGACGCATATTCCACGTGCCGGTATTGTGCATCGTATTGATAAGGACACCACTGGCTTATTGATGGTCGCCAAAAGTTTGCAGGCGCATCATTCATTAATCAGTCAATTACAGGAACGTACTGTGGTACGTGAATATCAGGCCATTGCCTGTGGTGTGTTTACCGCAGGCGGAACGGTTGATGCACCGGTTGGTCGACATCACATTGATCGAAAACGAATGGCGGTGTCACAGAACGGTAAACCTGCCGTGACACACTACCGGATTGAAGAGCGTTTTCGGGCGCATACCCATCTTCGTTGCAAACTGGAAACCGGGCGCACGCACCAAATCCGAGTGCATATGGCGCATATTCGCCATCCGTTATTAGGTGATCCTTTATATGGTGGCCGGTTTAAAACACCAAAAGGTATGACGGATAGCTGCCTGGCCGCTTTGCAGAATACGCGTCGCCAGGCTTTGCATGCCGGTTTATTAGGTTTTGATCATCCCACTACGGGTGAAGCCGTGAGCTGGCAGATTCCCTTACCCGATGATATGCAACGATTATTGGAACTGTTACGAATCGATGCGGCCAGTCATACCGATTAACCAGAGGAAATAACTGTGAAGGCAACAAACAATCTGCAGAACGTAGTGGACGTGTTTCTGGCCTTTCTCAAACTGGGTGTAACGGCATTTGGTGGCCCCATTGCTCATATTGGTTATTACCGAACTGAATTTATCAGCAAACGCCAATGGCTTTCTGAACAACAGTTTTCTCAGTTACTTGCTGTGACACAGTTTCTGCCCGGCCCGGCCAGCAGCCAGATGGGCTTTTCCATTGGTTTATTTCGTGCCGGCTGGCCTGGCGCCATTGCGGCATTCATTGCATTTACCCTACCTTCTGCATTGCTGTTGTTTGCTTTTGCTGCTATTGCCCACCAGCTGGATAATGCGATCGGTATAGCCATTATTAATGGTTTAAAACTGGTAGCCGTTGCCGTAGTAGCGCATGCGGTTATCAGCATGGCTCAGAAATTGACTCCAGACTGGCAACGCATTCTGATTGCCTTATTGGCTTTAGCCCTCTTGCTGCTGTTCAAATTAGCGATTATGCAAATCGCAGTGATTATCTTGGGTGGCCTCGCCGGCTGGTTTTTATGTCGTCAGCAACAATTGTCAGCAGATTTTAAATTTCCGGTTAATTACGGCAAACAAACTGCCTGGCTATTGTTCAGCCTGTTTCTGCTATTGCTTATTCTCAGTCTGTTTGCAGGCAGTCAGCTTAATACCACTAATATGCTGGCCGGCTTCTATCAGGCCGGTGCATTGGTATTTGGTGGCGGCCATGTTGTGCTGCCGCTGCTTGAACAGCAGACGGTTGCCACTGGCTGGCTCACTACCGATCAGTTTTTAACCGGTTATGGTGCTGCTCAGGCCGTTCCAGGTCCGATGTTTACGCTGGCAACTTATCTCGGTGCTGAAATTCCTTCACAATTGCCCCCGGGCTGGAATGCCCTGCTCGCTACTCTCGCTATTTTTGTCCCGGGATTTTTATTACTGCTGGCGATGTTACCCCTGTGGCAACAACTTGCTCATCTGCCAAACGCAGGTGCGGTAGTAGCTGGAATCAACGCGGCAGTAGTGGGCTTGTTAGCCGCGGCTTTATACGATCCTATTTTTACCGAAGGTGTGAATCACTGGCTGGATTTACTGATTGCACTTGGTGGTTTTCTGATTATTTTTGTGCTGAAACGCTCCGCTTTATGGACGGTGCTGTTCTGTGTCGCAGCCTCAGTTGCTGTTGCATTAATCTAATCTGGAAAAAGAGAACAGCTCAGCCAGCGGATGCTCACGCTGTTCGATATTGGCTCTTAACAAGCCAGCACCAATCATGCTGTAGGTAATACCGTTACCACCATAGGCCATGGCAAACTGAACTCGCTCGCCATATTGTTTATGCGGACCAAAAAACGGCAAACCATCTTCGGTTTCAGCGAAGGTGCCGGCCCAGGAAAATGTCGGGTTCAGGGGTAGTTTGGGAAACAATTTTTCGACTTTCTTAGCCAGAGTATGGGCTTTTTTATCTACCCGTTTATCCCGTTTTGCCGGAATATCGATATCATCGTCTTCCCCACCGACCAGCAAACGACCATCGCCTGTCGTTCGCATATAAAGATAAGGCCTGGCGGATTCCCACATCATGGTTCTATTTAATTCGCCCAATAACTCAGGATCTATCGGATCGGTAATAAAAGCATAGCTGCTACGATTTGAAGCTACCTTTTGTTTTAACCATTTTTGGCTGGCGTAACCGGTTGCCATCACCACAGACTGGCAGCTAATCTTAAATCCCGATGTAGTCGTTAACTCAACTTGCTCAGCAGAAGGCTTCAAATTTTTTATTTCCGTCCGATCATAGACGTGATATCCACTGCTTTGCATTCTGTCGAGCAATTTATGGGTTAAGCGATAAGGATCAATTCGAGCGGCTTTTTTACTAAGTATGGCGCCAGAAGATTTAAAACCATATTGTTTTTTAATGCCATCAGGTTCCAACCATTCAACATCAAATCCATGTTTTTGTCGTAACAAAAATTCATCTTTGAGCGGTTGTTTATCACGACGGCGACTGGCGTAATACAGACTGTCCTGCATTTCAAAATCAACATCACCGACTGTTTCAGCAAGTGTTTGCAGATCGGTAATAGCCTCTGCACAAGCCCGATAGGCTTTTAATGCATCAACCTCGCCATATAAAGCGGCAAGCTCGGTCAGATGGGTATCTATTTCATATTGCAGTAATGCCGTACTGGCAGCGGTGCTGCCCCAGCCGATATCACGCTGTTCGATAACCGCCACTGCATAACCATTTGAGCTGAGATCATCAGCAATCAATGCGCCGGTAATCCCCCCTCCGATAATGGCCACATCACACACAATATTATGGTCCAGTGCCGGAAAGGTTCGCATTAATCCATTTTTAATCGCCCAGAAGGGATAACCGCTTTTCAGATCCATTTTTTTCAGCCTTGACCACTATTAGTAAACCTCAGCATAGCCTACTTATTTCAAGTCAGGGCTAACCTGAGTTAAGGTCAAATTCTGGCCAAAAAAAAAGGGCGATAAACGCCCCTTTCTCAATCGAACTTTTAGCAAACTGCTTATTTTTTCGCAGCAGCTTCACGCTCTTTAACTTCTTTAATAACTTCTTCTGCCACGTTACGTGGGCATGGCAGGTAGTGCAGGAACTCCATAGAGAACTGACCACGACCAGAAGTCATAGTACGCAGAGTGCCGATGTAACCGAACATTTCACTCAGTGGCACTTCAGCTTTGATACGTACGCCAGTAGCGCCCGCGTCCTGCGATTTGATCATGCCACGACGACGGTTCAAGTCACCGATAACATCACCGACGTTATCATCCGGGCAGAACACGTCTACTTTCATGATAGGTTCCAGCAATTGTGGACCCGCTTTTGGAATCGTTTGACGGAAAGCGCCCATCGCAGCAATTTCAAAGGCCATTGCTGATGAATCCACAGCATGGAATGCACCATCGAACAGGTTAATTTTAACATCAAGTAATGGGAAGCCAGCCAACACACCACGGCCCATCATTTTCTTAAAGCCAGCTTCAACTGCTGGCCAGTATTCACGAGGAACACTACCACCGGTTACGGTTGATTCAAAGTTGAAACCGCTGCCTGGTTCACCTGGTTCAATGATGTAGTCAATACGACCGAATTGACCAGAACCACCCGATTGTTTCTTGTGGGTGTAACTGTCTTCGATTTTTTGCGTAATCGTTTCACGGTAAGCAACCTGCGGCTCACCAACAATTACATCAACGTTATGGGTACGTTTCAGAATATCAACTTTGATATCCAAATGTAATTCACCCATACCTTTCATAATGGTTTCACCGCTATCGTCGTCGGTTTCAACACGGAATGAAGGATCTTCTTTAATCATTTTACCCAGTGCAACACCGAGTTTTTCAGCGGCGGCTTTATCTTTAGGCGCAATCGCGATTGAGATAACAGGATCCGGGAATACCATTGGTTCCAATGTGGCCGGATTTTTCGGGTCACATAAGGTGTGACCAGTTTGTACGTCTTTCATACCCACGATGGCGATGATATCACCGGCATGAGCGTAATCCAGTTCGTTACGGTCATTGGCATGCATTTCCACCATACGACCTACACGCTCTGTTTTGCCGGTGAAAGTATTGAGGATGGTGTCGCCTTTTTTCAGCTCGCCAGAATAGACACGAACGAAAGTCAAAGCACCGAAACGGTCATCCATGATTTTGAATGCCAAGGCGCGTAACGGGCCTTTGATATCAACGATAGCGTGTTTACCGGTTTCGTTACCTTCCAGGTCAACTTCTGGTTGAGGATCAACTTCCGTTGGGTCTGGCAGGTAATCAACAACGGCATCCAGAACTAACTGCATACCCTTATTTTTGAATGAGCTACCGCAGTAAGTCGGGAAGAAGTCCAGTTTCAATGTACCTTTACGGATACATCTTTTCAGATCTTCAACAGAAGGCTCTTCACCTTCCAGATATTTTTCCATCAGATCGTCATCTTGCTCAACAGCGGTTTCGATCAGTTTTTCACGCCATTCTTCAATAGCATCAGCCATATCTGCTGGTGGCTCTTCGATGGTGTAATCTTCAGCGCTCTTATCATCTTTCCAGATCCACGCTTTGCGGGTCAGCAGATCAACAACACCGGTAAACTCATCTTCAATACCGATTGGCAGAACCATGACCAGTGGAGTTGCCGCCAATACCGTCTCAACCTGTTTAACAACACGGTAGAAGTCAGCACCAATGCGGTCTAATTTGTTGACATAGATAAGACGCGAAACTTCTGAGTCATTCGCATAACGCCAGTTGGTTTCGGATTGTGGTTCAACACCACCACTACCACAGAAAACACCGATACCGCCGTCAAGCACTTTCAGTGAACGATAAACTTCGATAGTGAAGTCAACGTGACCCGGGGTATCGATAACGTTCAGCCGGTGGCCTTTCCATTCACAGGTTGTCGCCGCTGACTGGATAGTAATACCGCGTTCGGCTTCCTGATCCATAAAGTCCATGGTGGATTCACCATCATGTACTTCACCAGACTTATGGATTTTGCCGGTCAGTTTAAGGATACGTTCGGTTGTGGTGGTTTTGCCCGCATCAACGTGGGCGAAAATACCAATATTTCTGTATTTGGATAAATCGGAAGCCATAAATCCTGTCTCTATTGTGTGAATAACTGATGTTGTTTACATCATCAGGGAGTTAAACCCGCAAATTCTAAACTACTATCCTTCGGGATGCATCCTGAATTAACGTTAGGGCCTGTAAGCGCCCTGATAGCGGTCTTTAGAGTTTCAGGCTAATATTGCAATGCATTCGGCGGGCGCATTTTTGCGATTGCTATCGTAGCTTTTTCTGTAAGGGTAACCATTGGTGCCGATACACTACACCCGGGGTGGCAAACACCAGAAACAAGCTTAGGGTAGTGACAAAAAACTCCCACTGCTGGGGATAAATATTCCCCGCATACTGCTGTTCAAAGGCAATGGCCACCAATAATGCCACAAAATAATACACCACAACTTCAAACAGTCTCAGCCAGGCATTTTTGCCATTTTTTAACGGTATAAATAAAAACAGGCGTGAATTTACCCAGGGCAGATTCGCCAGTACAAACATAATGAACAGCATTAACCAAATCGACATCTTTATAACCTAACTGAATATTCTCGCGCAAAGCGCAAATAAAGCCCCCGGAAATAATCCGAGAAATAGTACCGCCAACACATTTCCACTCAGTAAATATTGCACTGAGACTGGCGCTTGAATATGCGGTTGTTGTGTTGGTTTATCAAAAAACATGACTTTGACGACACGTAAATAATAATAAGCACCAATCACCGACATCACGACTGCAACTATTGCCACGGCCAGTAAGTTAACATCGACCACCGATTTAATCACACTTAATTTCGCATAAAAACCGGCCAAAGGTGGAATGCCCGCCATGGAAAACATCAGTAACAGCATCATCAATGCATGCCAGGGATGACGCTGCCCCAGACCTTTAAAGTCATCGATCTCTTCGGCCTCAAAACCTTCCCGGCTGAGCAGCAGAATCATGCCAAAACTACCTAATGTCATCAGCGCATAGACCAAAGTATAGAACAGGGCTGCGGCATAACCCGCCTGACTTCCAGCTAATACGCCTAACAGTAAAAAGCCGACATGCGAAATAGTGGAATACGCTAACATGCGCTTCAAATTGGTTTGCGCGATTGCCAGCAGGTTACCCACAACAATAGACAATACCGCCAGCATAATCAGCATATCGCGCCACACACTGAGCATATCGCCCATCCCTTCAGTCAATATGCGTATCAGCATGGCAAATGCGGCGATCTTGGGGGCACTGGCCACAAATAAGGTAATGGCCGTTGGCGCGCCCTGATAGACATCCGGCAACCACATATGAAACGGTACCGCACCAAATTTGAAACCGATTCCGATCACCAGAAATACGATGCCCAGACTCAATACGGTTTGATTCAGTTCTTCATTAGTCAAGGCAGCTGCAATAGCCTCTATCCCTAACTCACCGGTGACACCGTAGATAATCGACATGCCATACAACAACATGCCTGATGCCAACGCCCCGAGAATAAAGTACTTCATACCTGCTTCTGTGGCGGCAAAAGAATCTCTGTGCATCGCCACCATCGCATACAGGCAAAGTGACATCAGCTCCAATCCCAGATACAAGGTCAGAAAATGATGAGCGGATACCATGACCAGCATTCCCAGAGTGGCAAACAGAGCCAGCACATAAAACTCACCCTGTAATAAATTCCGGTCCTGCAAATAGCGGTAGGAATAGCTTAATACCAGCATATTTACCAGACAGATCGCCAGCTTGAGTAAGTCGCTTAGCGGATCTTTGATATAGCTTTCAGAAAATGTCAGACCACCGTCCCCCATCATCCAGAAAACGGTCAGAAAGGTCATCAACAGCGTTAATTGGCTTAACGCATGTACCAGCATAATTCGACGGTTACCGGTAAACGCCACCACCAATAGCACGATGCAGCACATTGCCAGCATCAGCATCTCTGGCAAGGCAAACAGCATATTTGGAACCTCAAACGCCATCTGGTGTGTCCTTTAAAGCTTTGACTGAGTGATTTGCAGCAGCAGATTATCTACCGAAGCATGCATCACATTAAGTAATGGATCGGGCCAAATACCAATCACTAATACTATGACTGCCAGACTTGCCAACAGCAGCATTTCTCGTGAATTAATATCCTGTAATTTGGCAACTTCATCATTGGCAATCTCTCCAAAAAACACCCGTTTGACCATCCACAAGGTATAAGCCGCGCCAAGAATTAAGGTGGTAGCCGCTAAAAAGGCATACCAGAAGTTGGCCTGAAACGCCGCCAGGATCACCATAAACTCGCCGACAAATCCGGAGGTGCCGGGTAAACCTGCATTGGCCATCGCAAAGAATACGGCCAGTGCAGTAAATTTCGGCATACTGTTGGCAACACCGCCATAAGCACTGATTTCACGGGTATGCATCCGGTCGTATAACACACCGACACTGAGGAACATCGCGGCGGCAATAAAGCCATGCGAAATCATCTGCACCATTGCGCCTTCAATAGCTAACACTTCGCCATTACCGACACCAAGTGTAATCGCATCATTGGCGACGATGCGAAACACAATAAACAGTCCCAGGGTCACAAAGCCCATATGGGCAATACTCGAATAAGCAATCAGTTTTTTCAGATCCGATTGGGCCAGCGCGACAAAACCGATATAAACAATGGCGATCAACGATAAGCCAATCACCAGCCAGTCCAGCGTCATACTGGCATCCGGGGTAATCGGCAGAGCAAAACGTAATAGACCATAGCCACCAATTTTCAGCGTGATCGCCGCCAGAATTACCGAACCACCTGTAGGTGCTTCCACGTGAGCATCAGGCAACCAGGTATGTACCGGCCACATCGGAATTTTCACCGCAAAGGCAATTAAAAAAGCCAGGAAAATCCAGATTTGCTGCGTTAAACTCAAGCTGACATTGTGAAAATCCAGAATCGAGAAACTACCTGCCTGAAATTGCAGATACAGCAATGCTATCAGCAGAAATACCGATCCAAAAAAGGTATAGAGGAAAAACTTGATGGTGGCATAAACCCGATTAGGGCCACCCCAAATACCAATTACCAGAAACAACGGGATCAGCATCGCTTCAAAAAACAGATAAAACAGTATGGCGTCGAGTGCTGCAAACACGCCTAACATCAGTCCTTCCATGATCAGAAAAGCCGACATATATTGAGCGGCTCTATCCTCAATCACCTGCCAGCCGGCAATGACAACCAACACTGTTGAAATTGTTGTGAGGATCATCAGCGGCATTGAAAAACCGTCAACCCCCAGGTAATACTCAATATTAAATGTCGCCACCCATGACAGGCGTTCAACAAACTGCATTTGATGAGTAGTGCTGTCAAAACCGATATATAGTAAAAAAGACAACAACATGGTCGCCACACTGACAAGCAAGGCCAATTGCCGTGCCAGCTTATTATTTTGTTTGCACAGCAACAGTGCAGCGCCACCGATAATCGGCAGCAAAATCAACACACTGAGAAGTGGAAAGTCCATCATCTGACGCTGTTGCTCCTGTTAAACCACAAACCAGGTGAGCAGTAGCCACACCCCGATAATCATCACAAAGGCATAATGGTACAAATAGCCGGTTTGCATTTTGCGGCCTACCCGCGAAATTAAGCCCACTGTCCGCGCCGCACCATTCACCACCAAACCATCAATCAACAGGCGATCGCCAACGCGGGAAAACAACCAGCCTAATCCTCGTGATCCACCGGCGAAGACTTTTTCATTAAACGTATCAAAGCCATATTTGTTATCCAGAATTCGCCACAACCACATCAATCTTTGCTGAATCCTGGCGGGGAGATCCGGACGTTTGAGATACAGATACCAAGCGGTTACCAAACCGGCCATTGCCAGCCAGAACGGTGCTGTCATCAAACCATGTAAAATAAAGCCAGCAAGCCCATGATAATCAGCTGCTGCCAATACATCATGCTGCGGCATAACCGTTATTGCATCGCCAAAGAATTTGTCATACACCAGACTGCCAATCAGATAACCTGACAAGACTGACGGAACCGCTAACAGGACTAATGGCCAGGTAACGACTTTTGGGGATTCATGAGGCGGATGACCATGTGCATCAAAGCGTTCCTTGCCATGGAACACCAGAAACAAAAGCCGGAAGCTGTACAGACTGGTGACAAACACCCCAATCATTACCGCCCATAACGCAAAGCTGCTGCCCGCAATGGTGGATTCATGCACCGCCATAATGATGGCATCTTTGGAAAAAAAGCCTGCCAGACCAGGAAACCCAATTAACGCCAAGGTCCCAATTAAGCTGGTCCAGTAAGTGATAGGCAGATATTTTTTCAGACCGCCCATTTGCCGGATATCCTGCTGGTGATGCAGAGCTAAAATCACCGATCCCGCCGCCAGAAACAGCAAAGCTTTAAAAAATGCGTGAGTGAATAAATGGAAAATCGCGGCAGAATAAGCTGATACGCCGAGAGCCACTGTCATATAGCCAAGTTGTGATAGGGTGGAATAAGCGATAACCCGTTTAATATCGTTTTGAATCAGACCGAGAAAGCCCATAAACAAAGCGGTAATCGCACCAATCACCAGAATAAACGACAGTGCTGTTTCAGAATATTCATATAATGGCGACATTCTTGCCACCATAAAAATACCCGCCGTGACCATTGTCGCCGCATGGATCAATGCGGATATCGGGGTCGGACCTTCCATCGAATCCGGTAACCAGACATGCAATGGCACCTGGGCCGATTTACCCATCGCACCGATAAATAACAGAATGCCAATAACAGTCATTAATGACCATGTATGGTTATCAAATATGGAAATGGTCTGCCCAGCCATCACCGGTGCCTGATTAAATACTTCCAGATAATCCAGACTGCCGGAATACATCAGTACTGCAGCGATGCCCAGCAGAAAGCCAAAGTCACCGACACGATTAACCAGGAATGCCTTGAGATTGGCGTAAATCGCCGTGGGCTTTTTATACCAGAAACCAATAAGCAGATATGACACCACACCAACCGCTTCCCAGCCGAAAAACAATTGCATGAAATTATTCGCCATGACCAGCATCAGCATGGAGAAAGTGAACAGCGAAATATAACTGAAGAAACGGCTGTAGCCATCATCGTCATGCATATAGCCAATCGTGTAGATATGCACCATCAGCGACACAAAGGTCACCACTGTCATCATCACTGCTGTCAGTGAATCAACCATAAAACCGACTTCTATGCTCAGGCTGCCGACCTGTAACCACTGATACACCGCCTGGTTATAACTGGCGCCATCCATCACCACCAGCTTCAAAACCCAGAGTGATAAAAAAAACGCAATACTGACTCCGGCAATTGCTACACGATGTGACCAGTTACGGCCAATCTTGCGGCCAAACAAACCGGCAATAATACTGCCCAGTAATGGCGCTAAAACGATGGTTAATAATAAGGACTGCGTCATGCCATCAGCCCTTTAACCGATTGAGATCATCAACATTGATGGTGCTGAGATTACGGAAAAGCACCACCAGTATGGCGAGTCCAATCGCCGCTTCTGCGGCAGCAACAGTCAGAATAAAAAATACAAATACCTGACCTGCAGCGTCGCCGGCATAGTGGGAAAAAGCGATAAAATTGAGATTCACTGCTAACAGCATCAATTCAATACACATCAGCAGAATAATGATGTTTTTACGATTAAGAAAAATACCCGCTACTGACAAGCTGAATAATATAGCCGCAACAATCAGGTAGTCAGATAAAGCAATCATGATTTGTCTTTCCCATCCTGACGTTTCTCCGAAGCCATTTTGACCAGACGCACGCGATCGGTACTACGCACCTTGACCTGCTCAGCCGGATCCTGGGTTTTGCGTTTATTGGGTCGCAAGGTCAGCATAATCGCAGCCACAATCGCCACTGTCAGTATCACGGATGCAATTTCAAATGGATATACATACACCGTGTAAAGCAATCGGCCGAGCATTTTGGTATTACTTTCTGTTGAACTTTCCGGGGCTGGAAATTGATCCAGACCAAAATTCGCTGCGCCCAAAACCGCAATTAACTCCAGAACAATCAGCACCGCGACAAACAAGCCCAACGGCAAATAACGGGTGAAACCTTCCTTAAGTGTGCTGGTATCAATATCCAGCATCATTACTACAAACAGAAACAAGACCAGTACTGCACCGACGTAAACCAGCACCAGACTAATCGCCAGAAATTCAGCTTCCAGCATCAGCCAGATTGCCGCACTGGTAAAAAATGCCAGTACCAGAAATAAGGCAGCACGTACCGGATTTCGTACCGTAATCACCATGGTGGCAGCAAATAACAAAATTCCAGCAAAGCAGTAAAACAGTATTTTTTCCATAATCCTCAGGCCAAGGCTAGTTGCTAGCGATAAGGCGCATCAGCCTCCCGATCAGCAGCAATTTCAGCTTCATATTTATCACCAATGGCCAATAGCTGTTGTTTGTCGATAATATTTTCGCCACGATTCTCAAAGTGATAGGCGAATACCCGGGTTTCAACTATTGAATCCACAGGACAGGATTCTTCACAAAACCCGCAATAAATACATTTAAATAAATCAATATCGTAGCGTGTGGTCCGACGGGTACCATCTTCGCGTGGTTCAGTATCAATGGTGATAGCCAATGCCGGGCAAACCGCTTCACACAACTTGCAACCAATGCAGCGTTCCTCGCCATTCGGATAGCGTCGCAATGCATGTAAACCACGGAAACGTGGGGATTGCGGTGTCTGTTCTTCGGGATATTGCACCGTAACTTTTCGGGAAAACAAATGCCGGCCGGTCAAGCGTAAGCCTTGAACCAGCTCCCACAATAAAAAGCTTTTAAAAAAGTGACGTATGGAATCCATCATGAGGTGGACACCTCCACAACATCATTAAACCAGGGACCAATATCAAATACTTGCATGGTCGAAATCACTACCAACCACACCAGCGTCACCGGGATAAATACTTTCCAGCCAAGGCGCATAACCTGATCATATCGATAACGAGGGAAGGTGGCGCGGATCCACAGATAAACAAACAGGAAAAAGCTGGTTTTCAGTAATAACCATACCAACCCCGGCACCCAGGCAAACATCGGCTCCAGCACCGGAATACCTTCAAAGGGCGACAGCCACCCTCCCATAAACAAGGTAGCGGCCAGAATTGAAATCAAAATCATATCGGCATATTCAGCGAGGAAAAATATCGCAAATGCCATGCCGGAATATTCCACATGAAAGCCGGCAACAATTTCGGACTCGCCTTCAGCAATATCAAACGGCGCGCGATTGGTTTCCGCAACACCTGAGACAAAGTACACGACAAACAACGGTAACAATGGCAACCAGTACCAGTACAAAATACCGCCTTGTTGTGCCAGAACTATCTCACTCAGGTTCAGACTGCCTGCGGCAATCAACACCCCGACCAGGGCAAACCCCATGGCTATCTCATAAGACACAACTTGAGCAGCACTGCGCATCGCACCTAAAAACGCATAACGTGAATTTGATGCCCAACCGGCAATCACAATGCCGTAAACCCCCATTGAGGTAATTGCTAAAACATATAACAAACCGGCATTGATATCAGCCAGCACCATGCCTGCATCAAAAGGAATCACCGCCCAGGCTGCCAAAGCCGGGCCAATTGCCAATACCGGTGCCAATACAAACAGGTACAGATTGGACCGGGTTGGTACAATGATTTCTTTGAGCAATAACTTCAGGCCATCGGCAATAGGTTGCAGCAAGCCTCTTGGTCCAACCCGGTTAGGGCCGATACGCATCTGGATATACCCGATTACTTTGCGTTCAGCCAACGTTAGATAAGCTACGGCTACCATCAATACCGACACTATCAGCAAAATTTTGCCGATATTGGGTAATAAATGCTGAGTGACAATATCAAGCATCAGCTGTCTCCAGCATCGCGGATAAATCCACATTGCCAAATGACGGGCCCAACCGAGCACTAAGTGGTGAAGCAGCTGCCAGATAGACCATGTCTTCTGCAATCTGCTCATCAATCAATACACTCGCGGTTATACAGAGTTCACCTTGCTGAATCTGTACCTGATCTCCCTGATTCAAACCGAATTTCTCAACCTGTGCCGGATGTATACGTAAGGAATCCAGAAACTGATTTTCCGGCGTCAGTTGAAGCGCTTTACTGTGTCTGACCAGACTGTCAGTACGATAAATCGGTACCTCTGAAATAAGCTGCAAACCTTTGAAAGTATTTATTTCAGCTGGTATATAAAGTGACTTTCTGACTGTGGATTGACGGTTTAGCTGATCCTGCAATTCCTGACGCACACCTTCTGAGGAAACATAATCAAAACCGGTGAATTTCGAAATATTGCCAAGCACGCGGAGAATCTTCCAGCCGGGACGACTTTCTCCGGGAGGTGCAACCGCGCCGGTAAAAGATTGCCATTGATGATCCAGCCCGACAAACGTACCGGAAGTCTCGGCAAACGCCGCCAAGGGTAACAACACATCGGCATATTCACGCAGGCTGTCACACTGAAAGCTATTCATCGCCACCACAAACCCTGCCCGTTGCAATGCTAGCTGGGCAGCGGCCGGATTGGCACAATCAAACTCCGGCTCAACATTAAATAACACATAAGCACGTAACTGTTCTTCCCAGATCGCTTTTGCATCGAGGCCATCCTTAACGTCCTTAGCCATTTCCTGATGTGGCAAAGCGCCCGCCTGATGCAATGCCCGGCTGTTGGCTTCCGGCAGAATTAATAAACGTGCTCCTGTTAGATTGGCAATCAAAGCTACCAATGCACGAATAATCGATGCCTGAGGATGTTGATTGGCTAAAGCTCCAACCACAATTAAAGCTTTCTCGGCATTAGCCAGTTGCATGGCAATATTCTGTTCGGTCGCTGAAGCCGCCTGTTCCCGCATCAGATGCTGCCATGTTTTAGCCGCATTGGCATCAAGGTGTAACAAGGCTTTAGCAATGCCACTTAACAGCGTAAATAACTGTGCTGAATTGACCACAACCTGGCGGTCTACCGGCATCAATAAATCGGTCTTGAAGAAGTTGATATCACTGACCAAGCCACCGGCACACGCGGACTGACGAATCCGATGTGCCAGCATTGGCGCCTCACTACGAACATTACAGCCCAGCAAAACAATTGCATCACTGTCTTCAACATCAGCCAGACTTATTGGTGCGAACTGCTCATGTGCTGCATCACTGAAATCCAGCTGGCGTAAACGATGATCAATATTCTGACTGCCAAATGCCCGTAACCATTTCTGAAACAGATAGGCCTCTTCCAGGGTAGCCGTTGGCGAGATCAATCCAGCAATCTGATCAGCACCATTTTTGGCTTTAACGTGTTTGAGACCATCAACCGCAAATTCCAATGCTGTCTGCCAGTCAGTGGTCTGCCACTCACCATTTTGTTTAATCATCGGATTCAGCAAGCGATCCGGGTGTTTTAATCCCAGATAACTGAATCGGTCCCGATCCGAGATCCAGCTCTGGTTGACGGATTCATTATCCCGGGCAACTACACGCATCACATCATTTTGCCGGGTATGAAGGTCAATACTGGATCCCACGGCATCGTGCAGGGCAATTGACGGATGTGAAGTCATTTCCCAGGCACGGGCTTTGTATCGGAATGGTTTGGAGGTTAAGGCTCCAACCGGACATAAATCAATAATATTGCCGGATAGTTCTGAAGCCAGACTGTGTTCAACATAGGTGCCAATTTCCATATGTTCGCCACGGCCCGTCGCGCCAAGCTCTTTTATACCGGCAATTTCCTGACCAAACCTTACACAACGGGTGCAGTGAATACAGCGTGTCATATCGGTCTGTACCAGCGGTCCGATATCCTTATCTTTGACAACACGTTTCTTCTCGCTGAATCGGCTGATACCACTGCCATAGCCCAGCGATAAATCCTGTAACTCACACTCCCCGCCCTGATCACAAATCGGGCAATCCAGTGGATGATTGATTAATAGAAATTCCATTACCCCACGCTGAGCGGCCAGCGCAGTTTCTGATTGGGTAAAGACTTTCATGCCATTAGCAACAGGCGTGGCACAGGCCGGCAATGCTTTTCGAGCGTTATCCACTTCGATCAGACACATACGACAGTTAGCGACTATCGACAGATTTTTGTGATAACAGAAACGCGGAATATCAATGCCTGCCTCATCAGCAGCCTGAATAATCATTTTGCCCGAATCCACTTTCAGTGGAATGCCGTCAATTTCGATATTAACCATAGTTGAGCTTCAATTCCGGTTCAGTGACCAGACACGATTTATGATCAATGTGATATTGGAATTCATCACGGAAATGCTTGATAAAACTGATAACCGGTGCCGCAGCCGCATCACCCAAGGCACAAATAGTATTGCCGTTAATATTGTTGGCAACATCCACTAATCGATCCAGGTCTTCCTGGCGACCTTCGCCCTCTTCAATACGTTTGATGACCCGGTACAGCCAGCCGGTACCTTCACGACAGGGAGTGCATTGACCGCAGGACTCTTCGTAATAGAAATAGGCAATGCGTTCCAGCGCCTTGACCATGCAGGTGGTTTCATCCATCACGATGACCGAGCCAGCACCCAGCATCGAGCCGGCTTTACCGATACCGTCATAACTCATCGCAGTCTGCATCATCACATCCGCTGGCACCACTGGCGTCGAGGTGCCACCGGGAATCACTGCTTTTAATTTATTACCATTACGCACACCACCAGCAAGTTCCAGTAATTCGGCAAACGGCATCCCCAGGGGCACTTCATAATTCCCCGGTTTGTTAACATGGCCACTCATACAGAAAATTTTCTGACCACCGTTATTGGGCGTTCCCAACTCATGGAACCAGTCTGCACCATGCTGCAAAATCACCGGCACCGAGGCCAGTGTTTCAGTGTTATTTACGGTTGTCGGCCGACCATATAAGCCATAACCGGCAGGAAATGGGGGTTTATAGCGTGGCTGGCCTTTTTTGCCTTCCAGAGATTCCAGTAATGCTGTTTCTTCTCCACAGATATAGGCACCGGCTCCGGGGTGGGTATGCAGTTCAAAATTAAAGCCGCTATCCAGGATATTTTTACCGAGGTACCCCGCTTCATGCGCTTCAATTAACGCTTGTTCAAACCGCTCTATCGGTTCAAAAAACTCGCCGCGAATGTAGTTGTAGCCGCGTTGGGCACCAATGGTATATCCAGTGATGATCATGCCTTCAATCAACTGATGCGGGTTGAATCGCATAATGTCACGATCTTTACAGGTGCCTGGTTCACCTTCATCCGAGTTGCAGACGATATATTTATCACCCGGCATACGCCGCGGCATAAAACTCCATTTCAAGCCGGTAGGAAAGCCCGCGCCACCACGTCCGCGTAATGCGGAATTCTTGATTGTCTCAATGATGGATTCCTGGCGGGTTTTCTCGCGGAGGATTTTCTCCAGCATCTGGTAACCACCAACGCTGCGGTAAGATTCCATCGACCAGGGCTGGTCGAGATGCATGGTACGAAAACAAACCTGATTCAGCTGCATCATTTTACCCCGCCCAGTAACGCGTCGACTTTTTCCGGTGTCAGATGTTCGTGATAATCCCGATCCAGCAATAGCATCGGCGCGCCGACACAAGCACCGAGACACTCTACTTCTTTTAACGTGAATTTTCCGTCAGCAGTGGTCTGGCCAAAACCAATACCAAGTCGTTTTTGTAAATGATTGGCGATATCTTCAGAACCACAAAGCAAACATGAAATATTGGTACAGACGCTGATTTTGTGTTTACCCACTGGCTTGAGTTCAAACATCGTATAAAACGTCGCAACCTCGAACACACTGATAGCGGGTAGTTCCAGGTATTCAGCCAGCGCTCGCATCACCCCCTCGCTAAGCCAGCCATCATGGGCATCCTGCAAAATATGTAACGCCGGTATGACCGCAGATTGGGACTGCCCGGGCGGGTATTTGCTGATCCATTTATCCAACTGCTGACGTAACGTCTCATTGAATAATTGATCCCGGTGGCCTGTGAGTTGCAATTCTGCTGTCATCGGTCAATCTCTCCGAAAACAATATCCATGGTGCCGATAATCGCCACCACATCTGCCAGCAAGTGACCTTTGGCCATTTCATTCATTGCGGCCAGATGGGGAAAGCCCGGTGCACGGATTTTGACCCGGTAGGGTTTATTGGCACCGTCCGACACCATATAAATGCCAAACTCGCCTTTAGGATGTTCCACAGCACTATAGACCTCACCTTCCGGTACACAATAGCCTTCGGTAAACAGTTTGAAATGATGAATCAGAGCTTCCATATCATCTTTCATATCGGCACGGCTGGGCGGGGCAATTTTAACGTTATCAATAATCACCGGCCCCGGATTGGCTCGCAGCCAGTCAACACATTGCTGCATAATTTTATTGGACTGGCGCATTTCTTCGATCCGCACCAGATAACGATCATAGCAATCGCCTTCTTTGCCCACCGGAATATCAAAGTCCAGTTTTTCATAAACTTCATAAGGTTGCTTACGTCGTAAATCCCACTCGACGCCACTGCCACGTAACATTGGCCCGGTGAATCCCAGTTGCAATGCACGTTCCGGTGTCACTACACCAATACCCACCGTGCGTTGTTTCCAGATACGGTTATCGGTCAGCAGTGTTTCATATTCATCGACACATTTTGGGAATCGCTGACAAAAATCCTCGATAAAATCGAGCAAACTGCCTTCACGGCTTTGATTTAACTTTTTGACTTCGGCATCAGAATGCCATTTGGATTTTTGATACTGCGGCATGCTGTTGGGTAAATCACGATACACTCCGCCGGGACGGTAATAAGTAGCATGCAAGCGGGCTCCGGATACCGCCTCATAGCAATCCATCAAATCTTCACGTTCCCGGAAGCAATACAGGAATACAGTCATGGCACCGATATCCAGACCATGTGCTCCCAGCCACATCAAATGATTCAACACCCGGGTCATTTCATCAAACAAGACCCGGATGTACTGTGCCCGGACTGGAGGTTCAATCCCTAACAGTTTTTCGATAGCCATGACATAAGCATGTTCATTACACATCATCGACACATAATCCAGCCGATCCATATAGCCGATGCTCTGGTTATAGGGTTTGGATTCGGCCAGTTTCTCCGTACCGCGATGCAATAAACCGATATGTGGATCAGCGTGCACAATCACTTCGCCGTCCATTTCCAGAATCAGCCGTAATACACCATGTGCCGCCGGATGTTGTGGACCAAAATTCAGGGTGTAATTTTTAATTTCAGCCATTATTTCTTGACCTCATTATGAGGTTGCAGATACCGGTTATCATCTCGAATCACCCGTGGCACCAGCGTTCGAGGCTCGATACTGACGGATTCATATATCACCCGTTTCTGCTCAGCGTCATAACGCATTTCCACATTACCAATCAATGGAAAATCCTTGCGGAACGGATGTCCCACAAAACCGTAGTCGGTCAGAATGCGTCGTAAATCATGGTGGCCTTTAAACAGGATACCGAATAAATCAAAAGCTTCGCGTTCATACCAGTCTGCTGAATACCAGATACTGGTCACCGAATCGATAATCGGAGTTTCAGCAATTAAATCCACTTTCAGACGCAGTCGATTATTGTATTTTACGGACAGCAGGTGATAAACCACGGCATAACGAAAGCCCTCGTCAACATTATCAATCTGCGAAAATGCTTCACGAGCCCGGCTAAAACCATGTTCAGTCGCCTGTTTGGTTTCCCAGCCACTATTACCGTAAGCCGAATAATCCACTCCGCATAAATCAATTAACTGAGTAAAGGCAAACTCATCGCGCAAAGCTGTACATACCGGAATAATCTGCTCCGCCTCAACATGAATCGTCACTTCGCCACGATTAAACTCACATTCCACCAGTTGATTGGCAAAATGCTGTTCCAGTTTATGTTTAAGCGATTCCATGCAACAACCTTATGCCTGCACGCTTTTAGCGATGGTATTGGTTCGCTGAATTTTTTTCTGTAACTGAATAATGCCATAGAGCAAGGCCTCAGCCGTTGGTGGACAACCCGGCACATAAATATCCACCGGCACAATGCGATCACATCCACGAACCACCGAATAGGAATAATGATAGTAGCCCCCACCATTGGCACAGGAGCCCATTGAAATGACCCAGCGTGGCTCTGACATCTGGTCATAGACTTTACGCAGTGCCGGTGCCATTTTGTTGACCAGCGTACCGGCGACAATCATCACATCTGACTGACGCGGACTGGGTCGAAACACCACACCGAAACGATCCAGATCATAACGTGAAGCCCCGGCATGCATCATTTCAACAGCACAACAGGCCAGACCAAAGGTCATCGGCCACAAGGAGCCTGTTCTCGCCCAGTTGATCAACTTATCTGCCGAGGTGGTCACAATCCCTTCGTGGAGAACGCCTTCTATTCCCATTCCAGGGCTCCTTTCTTCCATTCATAGATAAAGCCCACCACCAGAATGCCCAGAAACAGGAACATGGCCAGCAAACCAAACACCCCGATTTCATCAAGCACAATGGCCCAGGGGAATAAAAAGGCTATTTCCAAATCGAAAATGATGAACAGGATGGCGACCAGATAATAACGCACATCAAATTTGCCATGCGTGTCTTCGAAAGGTTCAAAACCACATTCATAGCTGGAGCGTTTTTCGGCATCAGGCCGCTGCGGCCCGATAATAAAACCTGCGATCAGCGGCATTACACCAAAGCCGATGCCGATAATGATAAACAACAAAATGGGGAGGTATCCCTCTAACATGTCGCCCTTCCACTCTCTCGAGATTTAGTGTCTTTGTGACACCTGATAGTTATTATTGTTTTTGTTCATTCAAACTTATTTGATCAACTCCCGATAGTACACATTAACGTGCAGCATTTGAAGCGCGTATTTAGATCGTTTATTACAGATTACCCGACGAGCTTCAACAGTAATTGGTCAGGATGAACGGGTTTACTGTAATAATAACCTTGTACGTAATCACATTTCATTGCCTTGAGTGATATGGCCTGCTCTTCTGTTTCCACGCCTTCAGCCACCACTTTCAAACCGAGTCCATGTGCCATGGCTATGCTGGCATTAACCAGTTCCCGATCCGCTGAATCAGTAGTCATATCGTTAATAAAACTACGATCAATTTTTACAATGGCAAACGGATAGCTTCGAAGATAACTGAGTGAAGAGTAGCCAGTACCAAAATCATCCATCGCCATATCAATGCCCATTGCCGTAAACGACTTGAATAACTCATCGGTCATCAGGTATCCGCTTAATAACACACCTTCGGTAATTTCCAGTTCCAGTGTATGAGGATGAACTGGGTATTTCTGTAATTGCTGTTCAACAAACCCCAATAATCCCGGATCACGAAACTGGCAGGGAGAAAGATTGATAGCCATCCGGAAACCCATCTGATGTTTTTGCCATTCGGCAGTCTTTTTTATCGCCGACTGCATCACAAACTCACCAATGGGAACAATCAATCCCGTCTGCTCCGCTACCGGGATAAATTCATCCGGACCAATAGGTCCCAATTGTTCATTTTGCCAACGTAATAAAGCCTCTGCCCCCGTCATTTTGCCGGTTGCCAATTCAATTTGCGGCTGATAGAGAAGATAAAACTCACCCCGCTCCAATGCCCCGTACATGTACTGTTCTATGAGCAATTTTCGCGCCGCATCACGGTTCATCGATTCGGTATAATTTACGAAAGTGTTTCGGCCACTGCTTTTGGCATAAAACATAGCAGTATCGGCCTGTCGCAGCAATTGTGAAGCATGATGGCCATCTAAAGGATAGGTAGCCACACCGATGCTTAAGGTCAGTGTTATTGTCTGTTCATCAATCATAAATGGCTGGCGGAATTGTCGGACCAGATTTTCCAGAATGGGCGTAATCTCTTCCGTAGAATGCATATCTGCCAGTAACACGATAAATTCATCACCACCAAGCCGACCGAGAATATCGCGATGACGAATATGTGATTGAATACGCTGTGCAATCTGTATCAGTAAGGCGTCTCCAGCTTCATGTCCCATTGATTCATTGATTTTTTTAAAATCATCCAAATCCAGACATAAAACCCCCACCAGATCATTATTGTGGCGAGCCAGTTCCAATAATTGAGCTAAACGATCCATGGACAGGAAACGATTTGGCAGGCCAGTTAACGTATCGTAATGCGCCAGACGAAGTATTCTTTCTTCCTGCTGCTGGCGCATCGTAATGTCAGATATGACGGCAATAAGCCCCACTAACTCATCTTTATCGTCATAGATATAATCCCAGTTATATTCCAGGATTTTTTGCTGGCCATCAGCTGCAAGATTGATGGTGACTAACAGCTCTGGCTTGGGTTGATTCGTGACCAGATCATTAAATATACGTTTAAATTGTTGTTTGGCATTTTCATCGGGTTGATAATCCCATATATATCGTCCAATCAGCTTATCAGGTTGAATGCCAAGGATCTGATGGTGTGCCTGATTACTGAAAGTTACACGTCCCTGCAGATCACATTCCTGAATACCACACGGCACATTATCGAAAATAACGCACAACTTTGACTGACTATCCTGCAAAGCATCGATAAGTTTGCTTTGCGACAGCCACAAACGTTGTATCAACAGCCAGACCAGAAAGGCGGTAATAGTCACAAAAAACAAACCTTTATAAGTCTGTAATCGAGACAACAACTGGCTATCATCGGTTATGCGTTGCATCAGTTGATCAGAAAAAATTATCCAAAGTGTGGCAAAAAGGGCATAACTCAAGGCTATCCTCAGCGGTGCAAAAAAGCCGGCTTTTCGCAACTGAACCAGCCGGTTTTGCAATTGGTTAAGCCTTGTTCTGATCACCTGACCTCCCTGTTTACTCCAACCAGTACTTTCATCGATATGAACTTTTGACACAATAATGCTTTAAAAAATCGTTTACATAAAATAATTACGTAAACTGTCCATTTTGCATAGCTATTGTATTACTGTGTGCAAGGCCGCAAGACCCTGGCCAATTTACAATGGATTCCGATAACACTTTTTCAAAGCAAAGTAATTTATGTATGGCCTGATATTCGCTATTGCTGCTTATGTAATATGGGGTAGCTTCCCGCTTTATTTCAGTTATCTGAACAGCGTTTCAGCAGTTGAAGTATTGTCGCACCGAATCCTATGGTCTTTGCTTGCCACCACTCTGGTTGGATTATTACTCGGCCGTGGACGCAAATTGATCAAGACCTTTGCAGATAAAAAATTGCTGTTGTGGCTGGCATTATCCTCATGCCTGATTGCCATAAACTGGCTGATATTTATCTGGGCTGTTTCACAACACCGAGTACTGGAAGCCAGTCTCGGCTATTTCATTACACCGGTAATGAGTCTGCTATTGGCCAGATGGTTGCTCAAGGAACAATTACATCCGTTACAGGCGTGGGCCGGGGTTCTGGCTACCATTGCTGTTTTATGGGAATGGTTCAGCTTGGGTAGTTTGCCTTGGGTGGGGTTATCACTGGCTCTGGCATTTGCCTTGTACGGGCTCATCCGAAAAAAACATCCGGTGGATGGCGTAAATGGCCTGACGATAGAAACCTTATGGTTAGCACCTGTAGCCTTAGCCTGGATTTTGTGGCAGGCAGCCAACTCTGATTATGACCTGGCGTTTGGTGACTCTGCCCAATTAACTCTACTACTTATTGGTTCCGGTCTGCTCACCGCCTTACCGCTTGTATTGTTTGCCATGGCGGCCAGTCGAGTCGACTTATCCGTAGTGGGCTTCATCATGTACATTAATCCTAGCATCCAATTTGTTATTGGTGTATTTGTACTAAAAGAAGCCTATCCGCCGGAAAGACTGATTACCTTTGGCCTGATCTGGATTGCTTTAATATTCTTTATCGCTGGTATGTGGAAAAAACATCGACAGCGCTCTTAGCGGCCGGTAATTTTTAAAACAATGCTTTCGAGCCGTGTCGATATAAAAGTCTACAGACCTTACTCTGTTACGGATTAAAAAACAGAGTAGCAGTCACTGGTACGGCAAGTGTAATTGACGGCAAACCAGCCACATCGCGCAATGCATTGACGCCTTCAACCAAATTAAAATCTTCCGCTTTGATCACCACAGGCGCCGTCGTGGCGACCATCAATTTACCCGACTCCAGTGCCGTAACCTGTAACTGCGCAGGAAATGTCTGTGTTTGACCATGCAAATCGAGTTTTAGCTCAACATCCTGAGTGATTGTCTGTCCAGTCTCGAGAGCTTTTACAGCAATAATATCAACATCTGCCGCTAACTTTGCCAGCGGAAAGTTAACGGTATCAAACAGCATAGCCTGCATACGTTCATCACGGATGGGAATGTTGGTATTGACACTATTCAAATCAATGACAAGTTCGGCTTTACCACTATCTGACAAACTGCCGGTGATGGTTTTAAAAGTATGTAGCTCGGCAATGGAAGTTGACTTGACTGACATGAAATGCAGTTGCGAATCGGTTTGGTCAAGATCCCAGTCGGCATAACTCATTCCGGAAGTAACCAACATCCCACTGGCCAACAATGCAGCAGATAATTTTTGATAGTGTTGAAACAACAGCTTAAGCATAAAAGTCCCTTCTCTGTATTATTCGTAACGCCTGTGACCAAATGTCACTGAGAATGTTTCCACATCAAAACAAGACCGGTTAACCAACGGGTAAAAGCCCATGAGTTCTGTAAACGGTAATTTGTTCCAAAGCAGCCAGATACAAAAAAGCCAAGTATCTGCTTTACAAATACCTGGCTTCGAAATTGGTGCCGTCGGCCGGAGTCGAACCGGCACACCCTAAGGCACTACCCCCTCAAGATAGCGTGTCTACCAATTTCACCACGACGGCAATTAACTGAGGGATATTTTACGGAAACTCTGGAAGATCCGCAGGGCTTTCTTCTACCGGTTGTTCAATCACCACTGAATCCGTAACACTTTGTACCCGATCGGTGTTACCTGCCAGATAAGCCAGCGTCAGGCTGGTGATAAAAAACACTGTCGCCAGAATCGCGCTGCTACGGCTGAGAAAAGAAGCTGAACCCTGACTGCCAAACAGACTAGCAGAAGCACCGCCGCCACCGCCACCGCCAAAAGCAGCGCCGGCATCCGCACCTTTACCGTGCTGGATTAAAATCAAACCTACTAACAATAGCGAGATCACAACGTGAATCCCAAGAATCAACGCATCCATTTAATTTCCTAATTTTGAGCTGCAGCCTGACAGATTTGAACAAATTCATCGGCATCACGTGAACCGCCACCGATTAATCCACCGTCAATATCCGGCTTGGCAAATAATGGGGCAGCATTATTACCTTTTACGCTGCCGCCGTAAAGTATTCTGAGCGATGCGGCAATTTTCGCATCATGTTTTGCCACTCGCTGACGCATGAAAGAATGCACATCCTGCGCCCATTCCGGGCTGGCTGTCTTACCGGTACCAATGGCCCAAACAGGTTCATAAGCCAGTACCGCTTTTGACAACATTTCGACGCCTTGTTGCGCAATCACAATATCCATCAGCCGTGCCACCATCTCTTCTGTGCGGCCCATTGAGTGTTCTTCAGGACTTTCACCTATACAGATAATCGGGGTGATCCCATGACGTAACGTCATCTCGTATTTTTCTGCGATGATGTGATCAAGAAATACCTGATCCAGGTTCAGTTCGGCATATAAACCACGTCGTTCCGAATGACCAATCAAGACATACTGACAACCAAAATCCCGCAACATGGCCGCCGAGATTTCACCCGTATAAGCACCGGAATCAAACTGAGAGACGTTTTGAGTGCCCCAATACATGCCCGTGCCCGTTAAGGCAGACTGTACCTGTTGTACATAAAGTGCGGGTGGAAATAAGGCAACATCAACCGATGCAAAGGAGTCTCTTTGCGCCAGTATCGCATCAAGCAACAGTTTGTTACTTGCGCTAGAGCCGTTCATTTTCCAGTTACCAGCGACCAGCGGTTTGCGCACAGACACCTACTCTTATTTAAGGATTAATCATAAAGGTTACCGACTGGCCGTTGATAAAGCAATGTCATCGCCCGTTATCTTTTTGGCCTGAAACGTTACCGCATTATCCCTGCAGAATTGTCTCAATCTGCTCTGCCAGTGACTTGGATAATTGGTTTGTGCGTGTCGCATCATGTCCCTCGACCATGACCCGAATAACCGGCTCGGTACCAGAGGCTCGCAACAACACTCGGCCCTCATTACCGAGCTCGGCCTCAACACTTTCTACTGCTGTTTGAATTTCCGGATAATCCTGTAAATTCACCAGTTTATTAATCCGCACATTTATCAGTCGCTGCGGATATTTAATCACCGCTGAACGCAGTTCATGCAAACTGCTGCCAGTCTGCTGGATTTCAGCCAGCACCTGTAATGCCGCCACAATACCATCTCCGGTACTGGTTTTATCAAGACAGATAATATGTCCGGATGCTTCACCACCTATCAGGCCATCGACCTGCTGTAACTTCTCCATGACATACCGATCACCCACATTGGCGCGATGTAATGTGATGTCGTGTTTTTCAAGTGCGTGTTGCAACCCCAGATTCGACATCTGGGTGCCGACGACATGCCCTCTTCCCAATCCCATACGCTGTCTGCCACGTGCAATGATAAACAGAATGTCATCGCCATCCACCAGTTCACCTTGATGGTCAACCATAATGAGACGGTCGCCATCACCATCAAGGGCAATACCTAGGTCAGCCTTGTGCTCTAAAACACTGGCTTGTAACAAGCGTGGTTCGGTTGAGCCACAATTCTGATTGATATTCAGTCCGTCCGGATCGGCCCCCATTAAAATAACTTCGGCACCCAACTCACGAAATACATTTGGCGCAATGTGATAAGTGGCACCGTGAGCACAGTCCACCACAATCTTCAGATTCGATAAATCGACGCCAGTGGAGATAGTACTTTTGCAAAACTCAATATAACGACCTGCCGCATCGGCTATCCGATGTGCCTTGCCTAAATGAGCAGAATCCACCGTTTTAATAGGTTGATCCAGCATCGCCTCAATTGCCAGTTCTACTGAGTCCGGTAATTTTGTCCCCTGATCAGAAAAAAACTTAATGCCGTTGTCATGATAAGGATTATGCGACGCACTGATCACAATACCGGCCTGGGCATGAAATGTTCTGGTTAAATAAGCCACCGCCGGGGTAGGCATCGGCCCCATCAGATAAACGTCTACGCCGGCAGCTGAAAGCCCTGCCTGCAATGCTGATTCAAACATATAGCCTGAAATACGCGTGTCTTTACCGATGAGTACTTTGCTATTTCGCTCTTTGGCGAGAACCCTTCCCACCGCCCAACCGAGCTTTAATACAAAATCCGGAGTAATAGCACCATCGCCCACCCGGCCTCGGATGCCATCAGTACCAAAATAACGTCGTTTTTGTTCAATCAAAATCGTTAACCTGCATTACATGTTCACACAATCGTATTGCCTGTAGCGTCTCACGCACATCATGACTGCGAATAATTTTTGCACCCTGCCAAACCGCTATTGAGGCTAAAGCCAGACTTCCAGCCAAGCGTTCATCAACCGAAACCTTCAACATAGCACCGATAATGGATTTACGAGAGACACCAACCAAAACCGGAAGGTCCGATTCGGTGAATACCGATAAATGTTTCATTAAGCGCAGATTATGGCGGGCATTTTTACCAAAGCCAAATCCAGGGTCCAGAATAATTCCTGAACGCGAGATTCCCGCTGCTTCACAGGCAGCAATCCGCTCAGACAGAAAGTTATTCACTTCATTGACCACATCGACATAGTGGGGATGTTGTTGCATGGTTTGAGGTGTGCCCTGCATATGCATCAAACATATCGGTACTCCCAGGTCCGCGGCGGCCTGTAGCGCACCTTCGCCACGCAGCGCATTGACATCATTTATCAGGCTTGCACCGGCCGCTACTGCAGCTCGCATGACATCGGCTTTCATAGTATCGATAGAAATAACCACATCAAGCTCAGCATGAATAGCTTCTATTGCAGGAACAACACGGTGGATTTCTTCTTCAATGCCAACAGGTTCAGAGCCGGGACGAGTCGATTCGCCACCAATATCAATAATGGTGGCGCCATCAGCAACTAACTTGCGGGCTTGTTCCAGGGCTTTGTCAGCAGAAAAAAAACGCCCGCCATCCGAAAAGGAATCAGGCGTTACATTGACGATGCCCATAACCTGCGGGGCGGACAAATCCAGTGATTTTCCCGCAAAGTCCATGATCATGGTTTAACTATCTCAGTTTAATTGATCAGCAGGTTTACCCGTCGGTTCCGGGCCATCTTCATCAGGTTTTGCCGATGGTGGCGGCGTTGATGATTTGTCATCCCAGCCTTTTGGTGCACCTGGTTCACGGCCTTCCATAATGGCATCGATCTGATCACTGTCGATGGTTTCATAAGTGATCAATAGTTTGGCCATGGTATGCAATTTATCGAGATTTTCCGTCAGAATATTTTTTGCCCGATCATAGTTACGGGTAATCAAGGCACGAACATCTTCATCAATCTGCTTGGCTGTTAAATCAGATACGGCTTTGTGCTGAGTGACACTACGACCAAGGAACACCTCGCCTTCATCTTCACCATACGATAAAGGTCCCATGTTGTCAGAAAGTCCCCATTTGGTAACCATATTGTGTGCCAGCTCGGTTGCGCGTTGAATATCATTCGACGCACCTGTAGTCACCGCTTCAGCACCAAAAATCATTTCTTCAGCCAGTCGACCGCCATACAAACTGGATATCTGACTTTCCAGTTGTTGTTTGGTATAGCTGTAACGATCTTCCGTTGGCAGAAACATGGTGACACCTAACGCTCGACCACGTGGAATGATACTGACTTTATAGACCGGATCATGACCCGGAACGCTACGACCAACAATAGCGTGGCCAGCTTCGTGGTATGCGGTCAGTTCTTTCTCTTTATCACTCATGACCATGGAACGGCGCTCTGCACCCATCATGATTTTGTCTTTTGCCAGTTCCAGATCGTTCATGGAAACCAGGCGTTTATTGGTGCGTGCTGCAAATAAAGCGGCTTCGTTGACCAGATTGGCTAAATCCGCACCGGAAAAGCCAGGTGTTCCACGCGCGATGACGCTTGGATTTACATCTTCATCAGCGGGTACTTTACCCAAATGTACTTTAAGGATCTGTTCACGGCCACGAATATCAGGCAATGGCACGACTACCTGTCTGTCAAAACGACCTGGACGTAACAATGCCGGATCCAATACGTCAGGACGGTTAGTTGCGGCAATAATAATGACACCTTCATTACCTTCAAAACCATCCATCTCAACCAGTAACTGATTCAGGGTTTGTTCACGTTCATCGTTACCGCCACCTAAACCGGCACCACGATGCCGACCAACCGCATCAATCTCATCAATAAAGATGATGCAGGGAGCATGTTTCTTGGCTTGTTCGAACATATCACGAACGCGTGATGCACCAACACCCACAAACATTTCGACGAAATCAGAACCTGAAATGGTAAAGAAAGGCACTTTTGCTTCACCGGCAATGGCTTTAGCCAGCAGAGTTTTACCCGTACCTGGTGAACCCACCATCAAAATACCGCGAGGAATACGACCACCCAGCTTCTGGAATTTACCAGGATCACGCAGGAAATCGACTAACTCATGTACTTCTTCTTTGGCTTCTTCAACACCAGCAACATCTTTGAAGGTCACTTTAACCTGATCTTCATTGAGCATACGGGCTTTGCTTTTACCAAATGACATAGGGTTTTTGCCACCACCGCCCTGCATCTGACGCATAAAGAAAATCCACACGGCTATCAGTAAAAGCATCGGGAACCAGGAAATGAAGATCTGCATCAACAGTCCAGTTTTTTCGACTGGCTCTGCTTTGATAGCAACACCGTTATCCAGCAGATCGCCAATTAGACCGGGATCATATTCAGGACTGAAGGTGGTAAATTGGCTTCCATCAGTTAATTTACCGGTTATGGTGCGTCCCTGAATATCGACACTGGAGACCGCACCGTTTTTCACATTACTGATAAATGTCGAATAATCCATTTCGCTCTGCTTAGTTTGTTGCGGACCGAAATTGTTAAATACCGACATCAATACCATCGCGATGACGACCCATAAAACAATGTTTTTCATCATGTCACTCAATGTTTGTTACCCCTAGTAACGTTAGTCTTTTTACTGTCATTTCAATCCACGTCCGAGTAGATATACTTCACGGCTCCGTGCGCGTGAGGCATCTGGTTTACGGGTAGTCACTTTAGTAAAGTGAGTACGCATGGACTTCAAAAAATCATCAAAGCCTTCACCCTGAAAAACTTTGACCAGAAAATCGCCCTGTTTACTTAAGTTATTAATTGCAAAATCCAAGGCCAACTCAACCAGATGCATACTGCCTGGCTGATCTATCGCATCCACACCTGTCATATTGGGGGCCATATCCGATAATACAAGGTCTATCGATTGTCCGGCCAATACTTCATTCAACTGATCCAGTACATGGTCTTCACGAAAATCACCTTCAATGAAATGCACTCCGCTCAGTGGCGTCATTGGCAAAATATCCAATGCAATGACTTTACCTTTGTCACCGACACGATGCAAAGCATAATCAGACCATCCACCGGGAGCAGAACCCAAATCGACAACCGACATGCCATGACGGATTAACTTATCTTTCTGATCGATTTCTTCCAGCTTAAACGTCGCTCTGGAACGATAACCTTTCTGCTGAGCTTTTTTGACATAAGGATCGTCAAAATGTTCTCTAAGCCAATTATGACTGGATTTACTTCGCGCCATATCAGGTCTGCCGTGCAGTATGTTGTTTATCGGTACTCAATACCAGCAACAAACCGGCAATGCTTAACATCAGATACAAATTTTGACTCAGCATATGCAGACGTTCGAAACTCCCGGCAAGCTCTGTATTCATACGCCAATTATCGATGGTTTTGATACTGGCCATTTCAGGTTGAATATACATACTGAATATCAATGTAATCATCAGCATGACAATCAATACCCAGAAGCGCCATGAATGTATCGCCCTGCCCCGCTGGATACTCAGTTTACCGAGTAAAATTAATGTTCCACTGATGAGACCAATTACATTGACAGCAAAAAACAGTTTAGCGGCATATTCGGCAGCAACCAGTGTTTCAAGGCTGACAAAAGCAAGCGGAACTGCCAGATAACCAATAGACCATAATGCACCTACCCACAATGTCAGTAACAGGCGTTCGCCGATGGTTTCAGAGAGGTTCAACATTTAATCCAGATAATGGATGCCGGTAATTTCATATTCAATCGCCCCACCAGGAGCCTGAACGGTTGCAATATCATCGACTTCTTTACCAATCAAAGCACGGGCAATCGGTGATGAAATGGAAATACGGTTCAATTTAATATCCGACTCGTAATCACCGACAATTTGATAACGCACTTCATCATCAGTATCGATATTCAACAAATCCACTGTCACACCAAACACAACACGACCGTCTTTTGGCAGGGCAGTTGGATCAATTACCTGACAATCAGCCAACGTTGATTCCAACTCCTGAATACGACCTTCTGTGAAGCTTTGCTGCTCACGTGCGGCATGGTATTCAGCATTTTCTTTTAAATCACCATGAGCGCGCGCTTCAGAAATCGCATTGACTATAGCTGGACGCCTGATGGTTTTCAGTTCATGTAGTTCATCTTTCAGTGCCTGGGCACCACGCTGGGTAATTGGAACGGCCATTAAATCAATTCTCCATGTAATGACTGTAAACGATTCACTGAAACGCTGTCTTCACAATGCAAGGCCAGAATCGTGGCACGAGCAGCAGCCAGAGTCGTGGTGTAATTCACCTGATGTTGCAATGCCGCGCGGCGGATCTCTCTGGAATCGGCTACGGCCTGGCGACCTTCAGTTGTGTTCACAATCAGAGCGATTTCATCGTTTTTGATCATATCCACGATATGCGGTTGACCCTCTGCGACTTTCTTCACTCGTTCGCAAGGCACGTCAGCCTCCATCAACGTTTGCTGTGTTCCACGAGTCGCCAGCAACGAAAAGCCTAAGCCTAACAAATCTTTGGCAATCTTGATAACCGCCTGTTTGTCTGCGTCGCGAACCGAGATAAAGGCTTTACCACCCACTGGCAGGCTGACAGAAGCCGCCAGCTGTGATTTGGCAAAGGCTTCGCCAAAGGTCCGTCCAACGCCCATGACTTCACCAGTGGATTTCATTTCCGGCCCCAGAATCGGGTCAACACCCTGGAATTTAATGAATGGGAAAACGGCTTCTTTGACAGAATAATAAGACGGAATCACCTCTTCAGTAACACCCTGCTCTGCCAGACTCATGCCCGCCATGCAACGTGCAGCCACTTTCGCCAAAGGCACACCGATGGATTTTGACACATAGGGCACGGTACGTGATGCACGTGGATTCACTTCCAGTATAAAGATACGGTCGCCCTGTATAGCAAACTGCGTATTCATTAAACCAACTACACCAAGCTCAAGCGCCATTTGTTTTACCTGAACCCGTAACTGGTCCATGATTTCCTGGCTCAGGCTGAATGGTGGTAACGCGCAGGCAGAGTCGCCTGAATGCACACCAGCCTGTTCAATATGCTCCATAATGCCGCCGATAAGCACTTCCTTACCGTCACATATCGCATCCACATCAACTTCAATCGCATCATCCAGGAAACGATCCAGCAATACCGGAGAATCGTTGGAAACCGATACAGCGGTCTGCATGTAACGTTGCAGTTCTTCTTCGTTGTAAACAATTTCCATCGCACGGCCGCCCAAAACATATGAAGGACGAACCACGAGTGGATAACCAATCTCGGCAGCCAGTGAAACAGCAGTATCGACTGAATGCGCCAAACGATTTGGCGGCTGCAGCAAACCAAGTTTTTCGACCATTTGCTGGAAACGTTCGCGATCTTCCGCATGGTCAATCGCATCCGGAGACGTACCAATAATCGGCACACCTGCCGCTTCCAGAGCACGAGCCAGTTTTAATGGTGTTTGCCCGCCAAATTGCACAATCACACCTTTAGGTTTTTCCAGTGCAACAATTTCCAGCACATCTTCCAGCGTCAGCGATTCAAAATACAGACGATCTGATGTGTCGTAATCGGTGGAAACGGTTTCCGGATTACAGTTGACCATAATGGTTTCATAACCATCATCGCGAAGTGCAAGCGCCGCATGAACACAGCAATAGTCAAACTCAATCCCCTGACCGATACGATTTGGTCCGCCCCCCAAAATCATAATCTTGTCACGATCGCTCGGATTGGCTTCGCACTCTTCATCATAAGATGAGTACATATACGCCGTAGATGTTGAGAACTCTGCCGCACAGGTATCAACACGTTTGTAGACGGGCCGTACGCCCATCGCATGACGATGGCTGCGGAATTGTTTTTCGGTTTTATGCAGCAATTTGGCCAGTCGTGAATCCGCAAAACCTTTACGTTTCAGCGCACGCATTTCCACTTCATCGATATCGTTCAATGAACGTTCTTTAAGCTGATTTTCAATTTCCACCAGCTCCTGAATCTGAATCAGAAACCATGGATCGATATGTGTCAGTTGCTGAACTTCATCAAAGCTCATCCCATAACGGAACGCATCACCGACATACCAGAGACGATCCGAACCCGGCAGGCTTAACTCACGACGTAACACTTCAGCGGCATTTTCCGCTTTCAGATCCAGAATTTCGTTAAAGCCATCCCGATCCGTCTCCAGACCGCGTAACGCTTTTTGCAGGGATTCCTGGAAGTTTCGGCCAATCGCCATAACTTCACCGACAGATTTCATCTGTGTGCTCAGACGATTATCTGCCAATGGGAATTTTTCAAAGGTAAAACGTGGGATCTTGGTCACCACGTAATCAATTGTCGGTTCAAACGACGCAGGCGTTGCACCACCGGTAATGTCGTTTTGCAATTCGTCCAGGGTATAGCCGACCGCCAGCTTGGCAGCCACTTTGGCAATCGGAAAACCGGTTGCTTTGGAAGCCAATGCAGAAGAGCGTGAAACCCGCGGATTCATTTCGATAATAATCAAACGCCCGGTTTCCGGATTCACTGCAAACTGAACGTTCGAACCACCGGTTTCCACGCCAATTTCACGCAGAACGGCCAGCGAAGCGTTACGCATGATTTGGTATTCTTTGTCGGTCAATGTTTGTGCCGGAGCCACGGTGATTGAATCACCGGTGTGAACCCCCATTGCATCCAGGTTTTCAATAGAACAGATAATGATGGCGTTATCTTTTTTGTCACGCACCACTTCCATCTCGTACTCTTTCCAGCCGATAATTGATTCTTCGATCAACAATTCGGAAGTCGGACTAAGATATAAGCCACGCTGACAGATATCGATAAAGTCTTCGCGGTTATACGCAATACCGCCACCACTACCACCCATGGTGAATGACGGACGGATAATGACTGGAAACCCGAACTTCTGTTGGACTTCCAGCGCTTCATCCAATGAATGTGCAATATCAGATTGCGGCATATCCAGGCCGATCTTGCGCATTGCGGCCCGGAACAAGTCACGATCTTCGGCTTTATTGATCGCTTCACTGTCAGCGCCAATCATTTCAACGCCGTATTTTTCCAACACACCATGTTTTTCCAAGGCCAATGCACAGTTGAGGGCTGTTTGACCTCCCATGGTCGGCAGAATGGCGTCAGGACGTTCCACTTCAATGACCTTGCTGACGGCCTCCCAGGTAACCGGTTCAATATAAGTTGCATCCGCCATATTGGGGTCAGTCATGATCGTCGCGGGATTGGAATTGACCAGAATAACCCGGTACCCCTCTTCACGCAGTGCTTTACAAGCCTGTGCGCCAGAGTAATCGAACTCGCAGGCCTGACCGATAACAATCGGACCAGCACCCAGAATAAGAATGCTTTGAATATCAGTACGTTTCGCCATGGTGTGTTATTTACCTGTCGCTTGTTCGAGTAGGTCGATAAAGTGATCGAATAGAGGGGATGCGTCCTGCGGTCCAGGACTGGCTTCCGGATGTCCCTGAAAGCTGAATGCCGGTTTGGTTTTATGATGGATACCCTGCAAGCTACCATCAAATAGAGAACGGTGCGTGGTTTCAACCGTATCCGGCAAGGTGGATTCATCTACGGAAAAGCTGTGATTCTGACTGGTAATCATCACCAATCCTGCCAACAACTCCTGTACCGGATGGTTGGCACCGTGATGGCCGAATTTCATTTTTTCGGTTTTTGCGCCACAGGCCAAAGCCAGTAACTGGTGACCTAAGCAGATACCAAAAATCGGCATCTCTTTGTCGAGGAAATACTGGATGGCTTTGATAGCGTAATCGCAAGGTTCCGGGTCACCTGGGCCATTGGCCAGGAAAATACCATCCGGATTAAGTTTCATCACTTCTTCAGCTGGCATTTGTGCTGGTACAACGGTCAATTTGCAGCCACGTTCAGTGAGCATACGCATAATATTTTTCTTGATACCGTAATCATAGGCAACCACATGAAAACGCGATTCAGCTTTGCGCGACTGGTTGTCGATATGCCAGACACCCTCAGTCCATTCATAAGCCTGTTTGGTAGAAACTTCTTTGGCCAAATCCATGCCTTTCAATCCGGCAAAGTCTCTGGCAGCAGCAATAGCGGCATCGACATCAATATTGTCACCGGCAACGATACAGCCTTTTTGTGCACCTTTTTCACGTAACAGACGTGTCAGGCTGCGAGTATCAATACCGGCTAATCCCACGACATTGTGGCGCTCCAGATATTTATCCAAAGCCTCTTCACCACGCCAGCTGGACATTACCGGGGACAGTTCACGAATAATCAGACCACTGGCATACACCTGGTCAGATTCTTCATCATCTTTGTTGACTCCAACGTTGCCGATATGCGGATAAGTCAGAGTCACAATTTGGCGGCAGTATGACGGATCGGTAATAATTTCCTGATATCCTGTCATCGCGGTGTTGAAAACCACTTCACCAACTGACTGACCCACAGCACCGATCGATTCGCCGTGAAAGACCGTGCCATCTTCAAGAGCAAGTAGCGCAGTTGTACGCAAGGGGAACCTCCACCAGATAAAAAAGGAACAGGGGAAAGGACGTTCTCCCCGGACAAAATCTTTGCAATTTTAGCCCATCTGCTGCCAATGCGTCCACGCTAAAAACGATGACAAGTTATCTTACCAGCGGTAGTATGAAGCGCAGCTTATTCACCTGGCAGAACTTATGACCCAACAGTTTTTTAATTTTTCCGGTTTTCCACAGCAAAGACCGCGCCGTTTGCGCAAAGATGACTTTTCCCGGCGGCTGGTTCGCGAACATAAATTAACTGTCGATGATCTGATTTATCCCTGCTTTGTGCTTGAAGGGCAAAATCAGCGGGAAAAAGTTAACTCAATGCCTGGCGTGGAAAGACTGAGTATTGATTTACTGCTTAAGGAAGCAGAAACCATTCATAAATTGGGCATACCAATGATGGCATTGTTTCCTGTAACCCCGTTGGAGCAAAAATCACTTGATGCTGCCGAAGCATTTAACCCGGATGGGTTGGCACAACGCGCAGTTAAAGCGCTGAAAGAAGCCTTTCCGGATTTAGGTGTGATGACAGATGTTGCACTGGACCCCTTCACCACTCATGGTCAGGATGGTCTGATAGATGACAATGGTTACATTATGAATGACGAGACTGTTGACGTATTAATCAGACAAGCTCTCTCTCACGCAGAAGCTGGAGCCGATGTGGTTGCTCCCTCCGATATGATGGATGGGCGAATCGGAGCGATCCGTAATGCTTTGGAAAATGCCGGTCATATTCATACCCGTATCATGGCTTATTCAGCCAAATATGCCTCCAGTTTTTATGGACCTTTCCGTGATGCCGTAGGCAGTGCGGGTAACCTGGCCGGTGGCAACAAATTCAGTTATCAAATGGATCCGGCCAATTCGAATGAGGCCCTGCATGAAGTCGCGTTGGATATTCAGGAAGGCGCAGATATGGTAATGGTCAAACCGGGCATGCCCTATCTGGATGTGTTGTATCGGGTAAAACAGACCTTCCAGAAACCCACCTTTATTTATCAGGTCAGCGGTGAATACGCGATGCTCAAAGCGGCTACACTCAAAGGCTGGCTCAGTGAAGAGGTGATCATGGAAAGTCTGCTGGCTTTTAAACGCGCTGGCGCCGACGGTATTCTCACCTACTTTGCCAAAGATATTGCGAACAAATTACAACGCTGAACATGACAGATAAATACGCAGTAATCGGCAACCCGATCCATCACAGTAAATCACCATTGATTCATGCTGAGTTTGCCAGACAAACGGCTGAAGATATTGAATACACGGCGATTGAAGTCCCACTGGAAAATTTACAGAACAGTCTGCAACAGCTGCGTGATGTTCTTAAATTAAAAGGTCTCAATGTCACCGTACCATTTAAGGAACAGGTATGGGCAATGGCCGATCATCGTTCAGCCCGAGCCGAACTGGCTGGTGCCGTAAATACCGTTATCTTTAATACTGATGGCTCTCTGTTTGGTGATAACACTGATGGTGTAGGCCTATGCCGTGATTTAACGGTCAATCATCAGATTTCACTTGATGGTAAAAGGATTTTATTGCTTGGTGCCGGTGGTGCTTCACGTGGCGTGATTGCCCCATTACTGGAATTTCAACCTGCCACTATATTTATTGCCAATCGAACCGCGGAAAAAGCCAAACATCTGGCAGAACAGTTTGATAAGGCTGGCAATGTAAAAGGTGGCGGATTCAGCGATATTCAAAGTGAATTTGATGTGGTGATTAATGCCACTGCCGCCAGTCTGCAAGGCGAGGTCCCACCGTTGCCTGACTCAGTGCTGGCAAAAGGCGCCTGTTGTTATGACATGATGTACAGTGATAAAGACACGGCATTTATTCAATGGGCCAAAGCACATTCTGCCGCCAAAACAATTGATGGACTGGGTATGCTGGTTGAGCAGGCTGCAGAAGCTTTTCATATCTGGCGTGGCGTGCGTCCACAAACAGCTTCCGTGATAGCACTGCTGAGAGAAGCTCCCTAAAACCTCATCCTGCATAAACTTACAGGATGAGGATAGATTGATATTTTAATCCTGCTTTCTTTGTTCGTACTCAGCTATTTTGTCTTGCAACTGCTGCTTTTGCTCTGTTGTTAACACATTGAAAATTGCATTATTTAATTTGGCTCTTTTAGCTAATTTTTCTGCATGAGATTCTGTAGCATCGTTGATTATGGCTTCAAGCTTGTTTTGATCCAGACGATCATTAAAGGCCAATCGATTTAATTTCCTTTGCAACTCCCAGTGTGCCTTCATCTCATTTCTTTTATCTGTCTGCTGGGCATCAACTAATTCTTTAATTTCAGATTTTTGTGCTTCAGATAAATCAACGCCCTGTAACATGCGTGGTATGCCATCATGCTCTTTATGCTTCTTCATCTCGGCATATTTCTCTCCTTCACCACAACTTTTATGTTTATCGGCCATGGCAGGGGCTGCTAAAAATAAAACTGGAATCAAGCTGAGCGTTATTAATTTAATACGCATTTAGTTTCTCCTGAGACGGTTAGTTTAAAAAATACTGTCAACTGACAGGTTGCAGACAGTATTGACGGATAAACTGTTAATGACTGTTTTGATATGTAAATTCAGGTAAAACACTGATTTACAAATAGCTGATTAAATTTTGTGAACGTATTATTACGTTAAAAATAACAGGAAATATCTGTGAGCAAAGTATTAATAATTGATGATGATGTGATTCTTTCTGGCCTATTTCAAGACTATCTTGAGGAAGAAAAATTTCAGGTTCGTACTGCAGATACAGCAACCGAAGGTCTGCAGCTTGCTTTGCAAGGTGAGTTCGACATTGTGATTCTTGATGTGATGTTGCCGGATATGAGTGGTACCGAAGTATTAAAAGCCATACGCAAACAGAGTCATGTTCCTATATTGATGTTCACCGCCAAAGGTGACGATGTGGATCGCATTATGGGACTGGAATCAGGTGCTGATGATTATGTTCCCAAACCCTGCACACCAAGAGAATTAATTGCCCGCATTAAGGCCATTTTACGCCGCAGCGAAATTACCCGACAGCAGCAACAGGATGAATCTGTCATTCAAACCGGGCCCTTACAGCTTTGGCCGCAACTTCGTAAAGCATTATGGTTTGATAGTGCGCTGGAGCTGACCAGTACCGAGTTCAGTCTGCTTGAAACACTGGCCAGAAATGCCGGACAGGTGGTCAGTAAAAATGCGTTATCCGAAGCAGCACTTGGTCGTCCTCTGGCAAGGTTTGACAGAAGTATTGATGTGCATATGAGCAGTATCCGGCATAAGCTCGGTCAGCAAGAAGATGGCCATTCCTATATTCAGACAGTTCGTGGCAAAGGATATCAACTGATTAAATAATGCGTAGTTTATTCTGGAAATTCTTTTTTGCTTTTTTGCTGGCCTTACTGCTGACCAGTATCGGGGTGGCCAGCGGCATGTGGTTACGTCACAATGCAGAGCGTCAGTCTTTTGAAGCTATTCCGGTACAAGTCGGCTGGAAAGCGGCAGATCTGGTTGATAGCGCCTCCGATATAGTGCGATATGCAGGCATCGAACCTCTGAAGAAATATCTTCGCGATCAACAGTTTAATAACATTACTATCTTTGCAATCACTCAAGATAATAATGATATTCTGGGCCGGGAAGTTGATGAAAATCTGCTCGCATCGACACGACAATTACTCTTTGAAAACCAGAGAATCCGTTCTGTTCGCCAGGCGATATCCGAAGATGGCCGGGCAATATTAATATTCATACCTTCACCAGAAAAACTTGGCCAGCAGTTTGCTCCGCCTAAACGGCCCAAACCGCCGCCACTTATATTGTTATTGAGTATGTGGCTGCTTTCGGGATTGTTATTCAGCAGTTTGCTGGCCTGGTGGTTCACCAAGCCGATCCGCATTCTACGCAATGCCTTCGATGATGTGGCTGATGGCAAACTGGATACCCGTATCCGTCCTGCAATGGGCAAACGTCGTGATGAATTAGCGGAACTCGGCCAAAACTTCGACCGCATGACCAGTCGTATCGGTCAGTTACTTAATGCCCAGAAGCGCTTGTTACATGATGTTTCACATGAGTTGCGTTCTCCGTTGGCACGTATGCAGGCGGCTATTGGACTGGCTCAGCAAAGCCCCGATAAAACAGCCAAAATGCTGGATCGCGTAGAACGTGAATCAGAACGCATCGATCATCTGATTGGTGACCTGCTGAATTTATCCAGAATAGAAAATCCGACCAGTGAAAATGATGAGCGGCAACACTTCGATCTCACCGGGATACTAACGGATATTATTGAAGACGCGCGTTTCGAGGCACAAAACAAAGCTATTCAAATCCAGCATAATACGTTTAACCATATCAACCTGTTTGGACGGGTTGAACTGATACATAGCGCTATCGAAAATGTATTACGAAATGCCATTAAATATTCACCGCAAAACGGAATTATTCAACTTACTGTTGAGAAATCATCAAAATACATTTCAATCAAAATAGAAGATCAGGGGCCGGGCATTGCAGAGCAGGATTTACAACAGATTTTCCAGCCATTCTTTCGCAGCCGGGATAACCAACATCATAATGGCATTGGTTTGGGACTGACCATCGCTCATCGTGCAATTGAAATTCATGGTGGTGAAATTACGGCAGCAAACAGGCAGGAAGGTGGACTCAAAATAGCCATTGTGCTTCCCGCCTGAAGCCGAGTAAATTATTTTAAAAAGTTAGTTTGTGACCCCACAGGCCACTCTTGCTCCACCACCACCTAGTGGTTTGGGATGATCAGAGTGATTGTCTCCACCAGCATGTACCATCAAGGAACGACCCTGTAAATCAGCCAATGTAAGCCGCGGAGCCAAAACAGGGTGTGTCGCCGTGCCGTCTTCAGCGACATATAGCGGCGGTAAGTCACCTGCATGACCGCTGCCCCAAGGAGTATCATGTTTACCGGTATTGTAAGGGTCATAATGTCCACCAGCAGCCAGGGCTGGAACCAGCTCACCGTCTTTTTCAGCCGCATCACAACTCGGATTCTCATGAACGTGGAACCCATGCAAGCCCGGGGTTAAGGCTTTTAAGTCCGGCGTAAAGACTAAGCCAAAAGCAGATTGATGTACTTCTACACTGCCCAGACTTTTACCCGTTCCCTGCTTATCGACTTCAAACAGCTCGACTTGGGTCTCTGCCATTGCCGCAGAAGAAGCCAGCGCAACTATGATGCTCGTCAGTATTTTCATCATTTACTCCTGAATAAAGGTGACATCTGGTCGGACTCGGTTGAATACATGAAGTTTCAATGATCAACAACCAGCTTATCATCCTTGTCTGAAGGGTCAGTATCATTGCCTGTTTCTACTTTACGCCTATCTCTTAACGATGCCAGCCAGCGACAAAACACATAAAAGACCGGTGTAAATATCAGCCCGAAGAAAGTTACACCCAACATACCAAAAAACACTGCTGTACCGAGAGCCTGACGCATTTCTGCACCAGCACCGGAAGCCAGTACCAATGGTACCACGCCCAGAATAAAGGCAAACGAGGTCATCAGGATTGGACGCAAACGCGTTCTTGCGGCTTCAATTGCTGCATCCAGACGATTTAAACCGCGATCTTCAGCCTGCTTGGCAAACTCAACGATTAAGATAGCATTTTTTGATGCCAAACCAATCAGCACCACAAAGCCAATCTGAACCAGAATATTGTTATCCATACCGCGCAAACTGACCCCGAGAATCGCCGCCAGTAAACACATGGGCACAATCAGTACTACGGCTAATGGCAACAACCAGCTTTCATACAAGGCAGCCAACAACAGAAAGACAAACACTACTGCCAGTGAAAAGCTGAGAAATGCCGTATCACCTGCCAGTTTTTCCTGTAAGGCCAGCTCAGTCCATTCAAAACTGATTCCTTCGGGTAACGTATCACTCAATAATTGTTCAACAATGGCCAGTGATTCACCACTGGAATAACCCGGAGCGGTATTTCCCTGCACTTCAATCGCCGGATACAGATTGTAATGTGGCAACCGGATTGGTCCCGTAATGTTTTCAAACGTCGCGATAGTTCCAATTGGCACCATCGCGCCATTATTGGAACGGGTACGTAGTTTTCCGATATCCTCAATCTCATCACGATAAGGACCATCCGCCTGTGCTACCACACGATACGTCCGATTCAGGAAGTTAAAATCATTAACATATCGAGAGCCAAGATAGATCTCCAGCGTATCGATCACATTACCGACCGGTACGTTGAGCATTTCTGCACGGGTGCGATCAATATCGGCATAAATTCTGGGGGTGCCAGAATTAAAAAAGGTAAACACGGCCGATAACCCATCCGTTTGATTGGCTGCGCCGATCACTTCATTGGTGACGGCCTGTAACCTTTCAAGACCAAGCCCACCACGATCCTGAACATAAAGTTTCCAGCCACCGGAGTTACCCATACCTCGAACTGGTGGTGGTCTGATAGCAAAAGCCATTGCCGCATCCACCTGTGATAAGGCTTGCTGTGAACCTGCCACAATATCGTCAATACTAATACCGGCAGCGATCCTGTCTTCAAATGAATCAAGCGGTGTAAAGATAACTGCTGAGTTCGAGGCATTAGTGAAGGTTGGGCCATCCAGGCCAACAAACAGCACAGCATGTGCCACACCCGGAACATCTCTTAAACGCGCAGAGGCTTCACGTGCCGCCGCATCTGTTCTTTCCAGCGTTGCCCCGGGGGGTAACTGTAATACGTTGATTAAATAGCCTTGATCCTGCTCAGGAATAAAGCCTGTTGGGACTTTATTAAACTGATACCCCGTGAACATAATCAGGCCGACATAAATCAATAGCATGATCGACAGCATTCGTAACAACTTGCGTGTCATCACCGAATAGCGATCGCCCATCCATTCAAACGCACGGTTGAAGCCATTACCAAAAGCGCGAAATGGATAACTTATTTTGCCCCAGACTCCGCTGGGCTGGTGACCATCGACGTGCGGTTTTAATAACAGTGCTGACAAGGCCGGTGACAGGGTTAATGAAACGATCAGCGAAATAATCGTTGCGGTAGCAATGGTCAAGGCGAATTGCTGATAGAACGCTCCGGAAATACCGGTAATAAACGCTGTTGGAATAAATACGGCCGTTAGTACGATCGCTATGGCAACCAATGCACCGCCAACCTCATCCATGGTTTTATGCGCCGCTTCACGTGGACTAAAACCATTACGGATGTATCGTTCAACGTTTTCAACAACCACGATGGCATCATCCACCACAATACCAATAGCCAATACCAGACCGAATAACGACAGGTTATTCAGTGAAACGCCCAACATCGACATGACTGCAAAGGTACCAATCAACGAAACCGGTATGGCTAGAATCGGGATAATCGAAGCACGCCAGCTTTGCAGGAACAACATTACTACCAGAATAACCAGAACAATGGCTTCCAGGATGGTGTGATAAATTTTCTCTATCGATTTGGCGATAAATTCGGTTGGGTCATAAATAATCTGATATTCAACGCCATAAGGCATGCTCTGGGCGATATCTTTCATTTCTGCCCGTAATGCCTGGGCGGTTTCCAATGCATTGGAACCGGGACGCTGAAAGATAACGACCGGTAATGCCAGGTTGTCATCCAAATAACCGATGTTGTTATAGTCCTGCGCTGCCAGCTCTACTCTGGCTAAATCACGTAACCTTACGGTTCGGCCATCCGTACCACGTTTGACAATGATATTGCTGAACTCATCCTCTTCCAGCAGACGCCCTTGAGTTTCCACACTCAATTCAAAACCGCCTTTGGTTTCAATCGGTTCTCTATTGATAGTACCAGCCGCTATCTGGGTATTATTCTCACGTAATGCTGCGACAACTTCACTAGCTGTCATACCAAATGCCTGAGCCCGTTCCGGATCAATCCAGATCCGCATGGCATAAGCCCGCTCAGCAACAATACGTGCCTCACCTACGCCATCAATTCGTGCCAGACGATCAACTACCTGGGTTCTGGCATAGTTTGAAACATAGAGGTTATCGCGACTGCCATCGGAAGACAGGATATGGATAACCATCATCAGGTCGGGCGAGTTTTTACGTATATCGATACCTTGCCGGGTGACCTCTTCTGGCAGCAACGGCTCAGCAATGGCAATACGGTTTTGCACCAGAACCTGTGCCGTATCCAAATCAGTACCCGGCTTAAAGGTGATATTTAACGATGTACGCCCATCTGCAGTATTTTCAGATTTCATGTAGAGCATGTTCTCTACACCATTTATCTGCTGTTCCAACACTGTCGCTACCGTATTACCAGCGGTCTCGGCTGTCGCACCGGGATAGGTGGCGGTGACAGAAATACTTGGTGGCGCAATTTCAGGATACTGTGCAACAGGCAGATTGCTATAGGCAATCGTACCAACCAGTACAATCAGAACCGAAATTACGGTTGCAAAAATGGGTCTTTCAACAAAGAAATGTGTGAATTTCATGAGTCTTGCCCATTGTTTTGTGCCAGCTCATCAGCCTGATAGGGAACCGCATTGACTTCTGTTCCCGGACGAGCTCGCAATAAACCTTCAACGATAATTCGATCTGATTGACTCAAACCGGAGCGTATCACCCGCATATCACCCTGCAATGTGCCAAGTTCAACCGGTTTGGGTACAACCTTGCCTTCATCATTTACTATCATCACCACCTTGGCCGCCTGATCGGTGACAATGGCTTTATCCGGAATCAGCATGGCTTCATCATTCTGACTGGTCGGAAGCCGCAATCTGGCAAACAGGCCGGGTCGTAAAACACCATCAGCATTATCCACCACCACGCGCATTCTCAGCGTACCGGTATTTTCATCAAGTCGGTTATCAACAAAGTCGATACGTCCTTCGCGTGTCCATTCTTTTTCATCAATTAATTTGAGCTGAGTGGGCATGGTTCTGCCATTGGCAAGTTGCTCCTGTCCTTCAGGCAATCGTATCAATTCCAGATACTCTGTTTCGGAAACATCAAATACAAAATGTAACGGGTCTAGAGAAACTATGGTGGTCAGTGCCTGACCGGCATCACCACTACCAACCAGATTACCAACGTCAACTCGTCGATTTGAAATCCGTCCACTGACCGGGGCTGTAATTTTCGCGTATTGCAGATCCAGCTTGGCTGTTTTCAACGCTGCCGCAGCTGACGCGACATTAGCATTAGCTTCCTGAAAACGGGCGCGACGCGTATCCACTTCTTCCTGAGAAATCGCACTCTGGGTTAATAAACGCTCACCACGTTTGGTATCCAAATCGGCCAGTTTCAATTGACTATCCATTCTGGCCAGTTCGGCTTCCGCTCTGGCCACTGCAGCTTCATAGGGGCGTGGGTCAATTTCAAAGAGTAAATCGCCCTTTTCAACCATCTGGCCATCCTGGAAATGAACTTTATCCAGATATCCCGTTACCCTGGCACGCAATTCAACCATTTCAACGGCTTCAAAACGACCGGTAAATTCTTTCCACTCCGTCAATGCACGGATTTCCGGTTGTATTACCTGAACTCTGGGCAGGTTTTGTTCAGCACTGGCGGTCTGACCCAAAATACTTAACGAGAAAAAAAAGATAATTGCAAAAACCGGCAGAAATGCGGGGTTGGCGGCAAATGAAATAGCACGCATGACAGATCCTTTGTTAATCGCCAATAAAAGCGAGTGGAATAGACTATAATTCTTTCTAGAAAGGTTTCTGGAAAGATTAATGCAAGATTGTTTTAGGTGCAAGTTAATTTTTTTGTCATAATTCTGACACATTGGAGGATATAACTTGGCAGAGCGGATGAAAAATATTGAAGAAATTCTCGACCAGATGCGGTGCTGCTGGCAGGGAGATCTTGCAGCAGCTGAAACAGTAAAGCGGCTGTTTCGTGCACGGGAATTGTTTTTCTCTGATGCAAAAATTGTCATGGAACAATTTGATCTTAGTGTAGGCGAATTTGATGCACTGGCTTCTCTGCGTCTGCAAGGGGAACCCTACGAGCAAACTCCATCCAACATCTGTCAGGCGAATCTGGTAAGTTCAGGTGGATTAACCAAGGTGTTGAATAACCTTGAAAAAAACGGGCTAATCAGTCGTCGTCAATGTGCAGACGATCAGCGTAGTCGTCTGGTCAAACTGACGGATAACGGAAAAAAATTAATCAATGATGCTTTAGAGATAGTGCTGGCAAGACATGAAAAACAACTTAGCAATGCCTTAAACAAAGAAGAGCGGGAGACGCTCAATATGCTGTTGATGAAATTAAATCAGTCTGGTCTTCGCCACTAAGAAAAGTATTGTTTTCAATTAAAAAGAAAGGCCCCACAGTGGCGTTACGAACGGGGTTCTTGAACCTGTTGGTTCAAGTGGGAAACCGCAAGGGGATGGCAAACTTCCCGTCGGAGCGGGCTTGTTTTTCAACCCCGTAAATTTGGTTTCCTAAAGCATTTGCTTATCGGCTCAAGACAACACATGTCGCTATCGCTCACCGCAGGGTTAACTAAATGATACGCAACTTTACTTGCCAAGTCGCCAGAATTTTATAATTCCAACTGTCTATCTTCATTAATAAATGCACTAACCCGCTCTTTAAGCTGAGAAATTTTTTCGTTCACTTTCTCCAGGTCGTGGCTTTCATCCTGCTGCAATATGAGCAACTCGTGCGCAATATTTAACGCGGCCATGACCGCAATACGGTCCACACCCACGACTTTGCCACTGTTACGGATCTTTTCCATATTCTGATGCACCATGCGTGCAGATGCCATTAGCGCATCTTGCTGCTCTTCAGGGCAAGCAACCTGATATTCCTTACCGAGAATCGTGACGTGAACAGGTACATTCATAGTTCTTCATCCAGCTGTTTCAGACGGTTGACCATATTCTCGATACGGTTACGAGCAACTTCAGTTTTTTCAACTAATTGCGCGCGCTCGCTTAACCAGGCTGCCTGCTGAGAACGAAGTAACATATTCTCTTCACGCAAGCGTCTGCTGGCCCTTAGCAACTCATCCAGCTGCTGTTCCAATTGTTGAATCGGGTTTTTATCCATTAATATGCGTCTTGGCTATGCGAGAATAATGCCTAACTATAGACGTGCGCCGTTGACTCGGTCAACAACTGCATGATGTGTTTTTTAATTTCAGGTTGTATCTCTATGTCTCAATTATATTTTCCATCCCTGTCACCGGAAAACGTGACCGCCGACGGACCTGCCAGCACAGCCGAACTGCAAGGCGCGTTATGTGGTTTGTTATGCATGGATGCTCAGGCCAATCGCAATACCTGGTATAGCGACTTGTTTGAAGACTACCAGCCCGGTGAAGAGGAAAAACAGAACCTGCTGGGCCTGTTTGATGAAACCATTCAGTCACTCAACAGCCTGGACTTTGATTTCCAGCTGGAACTGCCCGATGATGATGCGCCAATAGGCTCCCGTCTTGCAGCGCTAAGCGATTGGTGTCAGGGTCTGGTATTTGGTCTGGGTGTTTCCGGCCTGACCAATGAAACTGAATTAGCCGCAGATTGTCAGGAATATCTGACCGATGTGTTACAGATCAGTCAAATCGACGATATTGAACTGCAAACCAGCGACGACGATGACAATAACTATGAAGAATTAGTGGAATATCTTCGAATGGGTCTGTTTTTACTTTATGGCGAATTGCATCCCGTCGCCCCTGAAGACATAAAAATTGAGCATTGATGACTAAAAAAGAATTCGCCAAACGCCGTCAAAAACTGATGGATATCATGGGACCGGACAGCATTGCTGTATTACCAAACTCTCTGGTCCATCCGCGCAACCGCGATGTCGACTTTCCATTTCGCAGTGATAGTAATTTTCACTATCTGAGTGGTTTTGATGAACCCGAATCAGTACTCGTGCTGATTCCTGGCCGCGAACATGGTGAATTTATTATTTTCTGTCGGGAACGCGATCTGGATAAGGAAATCTGGGATGGTTACCGCGCAGGTCAGGAAGGTGCCATCGGCATGTATGACGCAGATGACTCCTACCCCATTGCCGATCTGGATGATATTTTGCCGGGATTGATGGAAGACAAGGAAAAAGTCTATTACACCATGGGAAATCAACCCGCGTTTGATCAGCACATGGTCGGCTGGCTCAATCATCTGCGTCAGGCTTCCCGCTCGGGTAAACATTCGCCCACTGAGATCATTGAACTTGAACATTGCCTTAATGAATTGCGGCTATTTAAGAGCAGCCAGGAAATCAAAAACATGCGTTTTGCTGCTGAAGCCTCAGTCAAAGCGCATATCCGAGCAATGCAGTTTACCCAGCCGGGTAAATTTGAATATGAAGTCGAAGCCGAACTGATTCATGAATTTATGAAACATGGCTGCCGCAGCCCGGCCTATCCATCAATAGTCGGGGGTGGCGAAAATGGCTGTATCCTGCATTATATTGAAAACGACAGTAAACTGAAAAACAATGATTTGCTATTGATTGATGCTGGCGCCGAATATCAATGTTACGCGGCAGATATCACCCGAACATTTCCAGTGAATGGCAAATTTACGCCAGCTCAGCGAGCGTTGTATCAGATTGTGCTGGATGCCCAATATGCCGCCATTGAGGCGGTCAAACCAGGAAATCACTGGAATCAGCCGCATGAAGCAGCTGTTCTGGTACTTACTGAAGGTCTGGTCAGACTGGGTTTGTTGCAGGGTAATGTCGATCAGTTAATTGAAGATCAGGCCTATCGTGAATTTTATATGCACCGCACCGGACACTGGCTGGGCATGGATGTCCATGATGTTGGTGATTACAAAGTCGGTGGTGAATGGCGGTTACTGGAACCCGGTATGGTGTTGACGGTAGAACCCGGTTTATACATCCGCGATCCGGAGCATATTGATAAAAAATGGCATTTCACCGGTATTCGAATCGAAGATGATGTCCTGGTCACCAAAGATGGACATGAGGTATTAACGGCTGGCGCGCCCAAAGAAATTGATGCGATTGAAACCTTGATGGCGGGAAACCTATAAGACTGTGGAAACCGATTTTGACCTGTTGATTGTCGGGGCCGGAATGGTGGGGGCAAGTCTGGCTCTCGCACTCAAAAACACTGGCTTACGCATTGCCATCGTTGAAGCACAGGATCTGCTTGCTGATCATCAACCGGGGTTTGATGACCGTGGCATTGCGCTGTCGCATGGTTCACAGCGGATTTTTGAAACCATGCAACTGTGGCCACAGCTCGCTCATCAGGCCACCGCGATTAAAGGCATTCATATTTCCGATCGGGGTCATTTTGGTGTTACCCGCCTTAACGCCGAAACAGAAAGTGTGCCAGCTCTGGGTCAGGTAATGACCGCAAAACATCTCGGTATTCAGTTAAATCAGGCCCTGCATTCTCACCCGACATTGGCTATTCTCACACCGCTGCAAGTCCAGACACTTGAGCAACATAATAAAGCTGTGGCTGTGAGATTGTCTGATGGTCAGCATCTCACCTGCAAATTACTGGTCGGCGCCGATGGTCAATTTTCCACTATCCGTCAGTTATTAGGTTTATCAAGCTGGCAACGCGAATACCAGCAAACAGCCATTACCACGAATGTTATTCCGGAACGCGCCCATCAGAACTGGGCTTATGAACGCTTTACCGAAAATGGACCCTTAGCGTTATTGCCGATGTCTGAAGGCCGCTGCAGTTTAGTGTGGACCGTTCAATCCGGTGAAGAAAAAGCCTTACTGGAATGCGATGAACAACAGTTTACTGAACAATTACAACAAGCTTTCGGCTATCGCCTTGGCTATTTCCAAAAAGTTGGCCAGCGCAGCAGTTATTCCCTGGGCTTAATGCAAACCCATCAACCTGTTCAGCAACGGGTTGTATTGATTGGCAATGCCGCCCATAGCCTGCACCCGATTGCCGGACAGGGCTTTAACCTTGGCTTACGTGATGCAGCGGTTCTGGCAGAGCTGATAGCACTGCATCCCGAAGACTGTGGTCACCTCCAGGTGTTACATGATTATGCTGACTGGCAGCAGCAGGATCAGGATAAAGTAATCAGAGCAACCGATTTCCTGGTGAAGACCTTCAGCAATAACGCCTTTTTACTGGGTCATGGTCGTTCTTTAAGCCTGGCCTTGCTCAACGGTTTACCTTCCGTTAAAAGTCGTCTGGCTAAAACCAGTATGGGTCTGAGCGGTAAACAAAGCAAACTGAGCCGAGGCCTGCCATTATGAAACATGATTATGATGTGATTATTGTCGGCGGTGGCATGGTCGGCACCACTTTTGCTCTGTTACTGGCCCAACAGACTCAGTTACAGATTGCTTTGATTGAAGCCCATCAACCAGAAAAACTCGCTCTTGAAGATGCACCATTGCAACGTGTCAGTGCGATTAATCCTGCCAGTCAACAGATCCTTTCTGCAGTCAATATCTGGCAATCCCTCTTCCCTTCCCGACTCGGCCCATTTGACAAGATGCAAGTCTGGGAAACAGCGGATAGTAATCTGTACTTTAATGCGGCTGAGATTGGTACTGCCTATCTGGGTCATATTGTTGAAAACCGGCATATTCAGCAACAGGCTATTGCCGAAATCCGCAAACATCCGCAAATTACGTTTATCTGTCCTGCTCAGCCAGAACAGTATCAGGCCGGTCAGATCAGACTGGAAAATGGCAAAAAATTAACTGCCGAATTAATTGTGGCTGCTGATGGTGCGCGTTCCATGTTACGTGAACAAACCGGTATTCAAAGCCGTGGCTGGGCCTATCAGCAACATGGACTGGTTGCAACCATCCGTACGGAAAACCCCCATCAAAAAACCGCCTGGCAACGTTTTTTGCCGGGCGGTCCATTAGCATTTTTACCGTTACATGATGGGTATTTGTGCTCGATTGTCTGGTCTTTACCGACTGAAGCTGCCAAACAGATGAAAGCTTTGGATAAATCCGATTTTGAATTACAGCTGGCTGAAGCTTTTGAATATCGCCTGGGCAACGTTGAACTGGTATCAGAACGCGCCAGCTTTCCGCTGGCACTGGCACATGCCAAAGAATACGTTAAACCCGGTTTTGCCTTATTGGGTGATGCAGCTCACACCATCCATCCACTGGCAGGGCAAGGGGTGAATATCGGTTTACAGGATGCCAAAGCACTGGCTGACGTTATTGTCTGGGCTGAAGCAAACCAACGACAGATTGGCAGCCTGCATACACTGAAAAAATATCAACGACGCAGACTGGCAGAAAACCTGCTGATGCAGTTCAGTATGGATGGTTTTCACCGTCTGTTTACCCAATCAGCTTCCCCAATCAGCTGGTTAAGAACAACCGGTATGCAACAGGTGAATAAATCACAATGGCTGAAAAACTGCTTTATGCTTCAAGCGATTGGCACTAAATAAACTCGTGGTTAAATGGGCAGGAACATCATCGATGCTGCCTGTACCACTACGGTTTTCACCAAACGGCCATTTTTTTGCGCGATGATCGCCGCCAGATTATCCTGCGTTGCAATCATGCCGCCGATAATGCGCTGAAAGCTTAAATTACGTGATTCTTCCTGCAGACTGTCACTTAACAATAAACGTTTACCATTTTCATCACGTTTTTCCGCCAGCATCCAGGCAGCAATTTCAATGTTACGGGCACTGTTGTAAAGCTTTTGCTGATCGACAGAGGACAGATAGTAAAATTCGGACTGATTGTTATACGACGCCATTAACATCCGTCGCATACCCACAGTAAATGCCAGTACCCTGTCGCCATCGTAATCTTCGGTCAATGCCAGACGAATGATCTCGGTCGGTTCAAAACCATCCCATTTGTCAAAACCGACATTCGCCGGATAGATGAATAATCTGGCTACACTGTCTTCCAATGTACGCAAATGACGATCATGACGCTGATTGGGATTACGCTGATACAGTTTGATGGTCAACGTTTTAAGATCCTGCATCAGCCGCTGCTGGTGCAGTTCAATGACATCGTCAATATTACTTTTGGCGAAGCTGGAAATATTCGGTGATCCTGCAGTCGAATCCGTCGCACAGCCTGGTAAAACAAAAAAAACACCGCATATCAGCAAAAGCTTATGCCATCGCATCAAATAATCTCTCCTGAGGTTGAACGTCCTTTAAGCCTTCTACCTGGAGATAGGCTTGAACTTGAGCTGGCAGTCTGGCTTGAGTGTCGTCACGCTCAGTTTCACGATTGGTCAGGCTGAAGTTACGTATGAACCTGGCCTGTTGACTATCATTATTATCATTTACGCCAATAACCGGACGACTGATAACCGGTTGGCGGTTTACATTATTGAATTCTGATTGTTTATCAAACACCACCGGGAGTCGAACAGATAACTCCTCCGGAGGCTTTACTGGGGTAAAAAGTACCGGTAGATTGCTATTGATTTGCATCCGAAGTTACCGGTTTTTTGGGGCCCTTGGAATGTTTATTACGCTGAGAGCGATTATCTTTGCTGTTGCCGCGAGCCTTATTCTGGTGGCGGGGAGCCGGATGACGTTCAGCTCTTATTCTCGGCTTGGGCGTCTCCAGCTGTTCATCTGAACTTTGTGCTACCGGCAGCTTGTGTTTGATGTACTGCTCGATATCCGGTAATGAAAATGCGTATTCTTCACAGGCCAGACTAATGGCAATCCCGCTGGCACCTGCCCGTGCAGTACGTCCCGTACGATGCACATAATCTTCCGCATCCTGTGGCAAATCAAAGTTGAATACGTGACTGACCTCTGGGATATGCAAACCACGCGCCGCCACATCAGTGGCAACCAGGTACGGAAACTCACCATCCTGAAAATGCTTCAATAAACTTTCCCGTTTTTTCTGCGGGACATCGCCGGATAATAACGCCGCTTTATAACCATTGCCTTCCAGATATCCCCATACCCGTTCAGCCACATGTTTGGTATTCACAAACACGATACTGCGCAGCGGCTGGATACGTTTAATCAATGCCAGCAATAATGGGATTTTCTCCTCGTTAGACGGGTAATAGACCCACTCTTCGATTCGATCACCCATCATTTTTTCCGGCTCGACCTGCACTTTTTCCGGGTTGTTCATATGCTCGTAAGCCAGCTCAGATACTTTGTAACTCAATGTCGCGGAGAACAACATACCCAAGCGTTTTCCAGGTTCCGGCAAGCGACGCAGAAAAAACCGTACATCCTTGATAAAGCCCAGATCAAACATTCTGTCGGCTTCATCCAATACCACCACTTCAATTTTATTAAGGTTAAACACCCGTTGCTTATGAAAATCCATCAGCCGTCCCGGCGTGCCGATTAACACATCGCAACCGTCCGTGATGGCATCACGCTGACGTTGATAATCTTTACCGCCATGCGCGATCACAATGCGCAATCCGGCATGACTATTTAACAATTCGGCATCTTTAACAATCTGAATTGCCAATTCTCGAGTGGGTGCCAGAATCAATGCGCGAGGTTGTTTTGAAGATGAATTTTGCGCATCCTGAGTATTTAACAGGCGCTGAAATGTCGCTAATAAAAAGGCGATGGTTTTACCGGTACCGGTTTGGGCCTGACCCGCGACATCGTGGTTTGCCAGCAATAGAGGTAAAGATTTAGCCTGTATCGGCGTGCAGAATTCAAAGCCCGCTTGTTGCAGGCCTTTCTGCAGGAGCGGATGAAGTGGCAGCGATGAAAATGCCGTGTCGGTGAGGTGAGCACTCATATAAATACTTGCATTACCTTTACTGATAAGAAAAAATGTTACTCAATGTTGGCTTGCGAGTATAGCGGTCCAATACTTTAGATACCACTGGAGATAAAACATGAGCGAAAACGTCACTAGTGTGACCGATGGCGACTTTGACAGCCTGGTTCTACAGTCTGATATGCCTGTATTGGTTGATTACTGGGCGGAATGGTGCGGTCCCTGCAAAATGATTGCACCCGTGCTGGAAGAAATCGGCGCTGAATACGCAGGCAAATTAAAAGTCTGCAAACTCAACATCGACGAAAATCCAGATACCCCACCGCGCTACGGTATTCGTGGCATTCCTACTCTGATGCTGTTTAAAGACGGCGAAGTGGAAGCGACTAAAGTCGGCGCTTTGACCAAATCACAATTGGCTGCGTTTCTCGACAGCAACATCTAATATTCTTGCTGCACTATCCCCACCACGCGTGGGGATAGTTGTATCTGAGATGCCTCAAAGACAAAGCCGCACGCTCCTCCTGGCAAATACTGCTGTGGGCCACCACTCCGAACTGTTACGAAACTGATGGATGTATCTGAACTACTTGACGATCTGAACAAACCACAACGTGAAGCTGTTGCCGCACCGCTGGGGCATACTCGTATTCTCGCCGGGGCCGGGAGCGGAAAAACACGGGTTCTGGTACATCGGATTGCCTGGCTGATTCAGGCGGAAGCTTTATCACCTGCCAATATTCTCGCCGTCACCTTTACCAATAAAGCGGCGGCTGAAATGCGTGGCCGGATTGAACAGATGCTCGGTTACCCGATTGGTGGTATGTGGGTAGGCACCTTCCATGGTTTGGCGCATCGGCTGCTGCGCTCACATTGGCAGGAAGCCGGTTTACCCCAAGGTTTCCAGATTCTTGACAGTGATGATCAGCTCAGAATGATCAAACGCATTATCCGCAGCATGTCGCTGGATGAAGCACAGTGGCCACCCAAACAAGCGCAGTGGTATATCAACGGCCAGAAAGACGAAGGCCTGCGCGCTGCGCATCTGCAGGCTGGAGAAGATCCTTATTCACAAAACATGCTGGCCATTTATCTGGCATATGAACAAGCCTGTGAACGTGCCGGTGTGGTGGATTTTGGCGAATTATTGTTGCGCAGTCATGAATTGTGGCTGAAACGTCCGGATATTCTGGCGCACTATCAACAACGGTTTTCACAGATCCTGGTCGATGAGTTTCAGGATACCAACACTATCCAGTATGCCTGGATCAGAGTATTGGCCGGTCAGACCGGACATCTGTTTATTGTCGGCGATGATGACCAGTCCATTTACGGCTGGCGCGGCGCGAAAATTGAAAACATCCAGAAATTTCATAAAGATTATCCTGATGCGAGCACTGTGAGGTTGGAACAGAATTACCGTTCTACCGGTAATATTCTTGCCGCTGCCAATGCGGTTATCGCCAATAACAGTGAACGCCTTGGCAAAGAATTGTGGACCGAAGATGCTGATGGCGAGCCGATACAACTCTATAACGCCTATAACGAACGCGATGAAGCCGCCTATCTGGTGCAGGAAGTTCGCAACTGGATGAATCAGGGGGGGCAACGCAGTGATGTTGCCGTGTTATATCGATCCAATGCCCAATCACGGGTCATTGAAGAAGCGCTGATGCAATCTGCCGTGCCCTATCGGGTTTATGGCGGCCTGCGTTTTTTTGAACGCGCTGAAATTAAAGATGTGCTTGCCTATTTAAGACTCATTAGTAATCGTCGTGATGATGCGTCATTTGAACGGGTAGTGAACACGCCTACCAGAGGTATTGGGGCTGCAACATTAACCCAGTTGCGCCAATATGCCCGTGAAACCAACCAGACCATGTGGCAGTCTGCCGTGGATTTTCTGCAGCAAAAAATCTTACCTGCACGCGCTGCCAATGCTTTGTCGGCTTTTCTGACCTTGATTGATTCATTAACACCAGAAGACAACACGATGTCGTTACATGAGCTCACGGCATTGGTCATTGATGAGAGTGGACTCCGCACGCACTTCGCCAAGGATAAAACTGAAAAAGGTCAGGGCCGTATTGAGAATATGGATGAGCTGATTAACGCCACCCGTGAGTTTATGCGTGCTGACGATGAAGAGGAAATGCCGCTACTGGATGCTTTTCTTGCGCATGCTGCATTGGAAGCCGGTGAAAATCAGGGCGATCAATGGCAGGATTGTGTTCAGTTAATGACTTTGCATTCAGCGAAAGGCCTGGAGTTTCCAATTGTGTTTATGGTCGGTATGGAAGAAGGCTTATTTCCGGGCCAGAAATCCTCTGACGATCCGCTCAGACTCGCTGAAGAACGCCGTCTCTGTTATGTCGGCATGACCCGGGCGCGTAAAACACTGTACCTGCTTTATACTGAATCACGTTACTTATACGGCCAGGAAATGCATCCCCGCCCTTCACGTTTTCTGAGTGAACTCCCCATCGAGCGAGTGCATAAGGTTCGTTCACAGCAAAATATGGCTGCCGCCGGGCTGACAGCACTTGCCAGTCGAACACAATCAGCTGATGATACGGGTTTCAGAACCGGGCAACAGGTGATGCATCAGAAATTCGGTCAAGGCGTCATTATTGACACCGAGGGTAATGGCAGTCACGCTCGGGTTCATGTGAATTTCAAACAAGCGGGCAGTAAATGGCTGGTCCTGGCCTATGCCAAGCTTGAAACCTTGTAATTCAGGAAAACGATAATGCATTTATCCGTATTTATACGACGCTTGGCACTTTTGGTCAGCATCGCTTTACTGTCAGCTTGTGGAGTAGATGACAGTAGTCCTTTCTCCGAAGAAATTGATACCAGCAAAGTCTATCGCTGGAAAATGGTCACCGCCTGGCCGCCGGGTTTTCCCGTTTTGCAGGAAGGTGCAGAACGTTTTGCCGCCAATCTGGAAGCCATGTCCAACGGACGACTCAAGGTTAAGGTATTTGCCGGCGGTGAATTGATCCCGGCTTTACAGACCTTTGACGCCGTTTCACAAGGCACAGTGGAAATGGGCCATGGCAGCGCCTACTACTGGGCGGGGAAAGTCCCTGAAGCTCAGTTTTTCTCAACTGTACCTTTCGGTATGACGCCGCGAGGCATGAATGCCTGGTTATATCATGGTGGTGGCCTGGATTTGTGGCGTGAAGTTTACCAACCCTACAATGTCATACCTTTCCCGCTGGGGAATACCGGTATTCAAATGGGCGGCTGGTTTAATAAAGAAATAAATTCGATGGCCGATTTGCAGGGGCTGAAAATGCGAATCCCCGGCCTGGGCGGCAAAGTATTTGCCAAGGCTGGTGGTAATCCTATCCTGCTGGCAGGCAGTGAAGTTTATACCGCACTGGAACGCAATACTATTGATGCCACCGAATGGATTGCTCCGTATCATGATCAACGTCTGGGCCTGCATCGTGCTGCGAAAAATTATTACTATCCCGGCTGGCAGGAACCTGGCGCCGTGCTGGAACTCAGCATAAATAAACGTGCCTGGAATTTATTGCCACCTGATTTGCAAGCTATTATTGAAAACGCAGCTAAAGCAGAAAATCTGCTCATGGCATCGGAAATGGAACAGAAAAATGTGGTAGCGCTGGCAGAATTACGTCAGCGTGATGATATCAACATTGTCCCTTTCCCTGCAGAAGTACTTAATACCCTTAAACAAATTACTGAGCAGACGTTGGCTGACGAAGCGGCCCAGAACCCCAAGTTCAAACGCGTCCATGAAGCTTATAAAGACTTCCGTGAACAGGACGAAGATTGGGCGACCATTTCTGAAAAAGCCTATCTGGATATCCCGTAATCATGGTACTTATTATTTTCACTCGTGAAGGACTGGAAGCGTTTCAAGCCGAAATCATTGATGATATTTCAGCTATCTGGCATAACCCGCAACTGCTGACAGAGGCTGAATGCGAGCTGTTTCAAAACCGTGGCATCAATTGTCTGGAATTACCGCAGATAATTGATGTTGAAAACAACAAGTCAACCTTGTGGGCCTTGGAATACGTCGAAAAAAACAGCCCCGATCAGGAGATAATGATTGAGTGCCTTTAATAAGACTATCAACTTCGGTCTGGCTTTACTGCTGAATCTGGCTTTCGCATCCACGCTCTTTGCCAGCGAATGGGATCATGCACGTCTGCAACTGGAACAACCACAAACCATTACCGTTTATCGTGACGCCAACTGCCAGTGTTGCCATAAATGGATTGAACATCTTGAAATACATCAGTTTGAGGTGATCGACATCATCAGCAATGATATGTCCAAAATTAAAGAAAAACTGGGCGTATCCAATATGATGGCGTCCTGCCATACCGCAGTTGTCAATGATTATGTAATTGAAGGTCATGTGCCGGCAGATGATATAAAACAACTATTACTCGATAAACCGGCTCACATCAAAGGTTTGTCAGTACCGCAGATGCCGGTGGGCACACCGGGGATGGAAATGGGATTGCGTAAAGATCATTTTATTGTGTTCAGCTTCGATGATGATACGCAGTACCAATTGTTTAATGCCTATCAAACCAACGCTGAAAATAACTATCTGCCATTAAACCACGCTGAGTAATGGAATTACTGATCGTCCTTGGGCGGGTTTTTTCTTCCGCTGCAGCTAACGTTTTTCAGAAACAATTCACTCATAAAGGTTTGCATTCACTGTTTATCGTGATGCTTTCCTATGTCGTTTTAGCATCCATCAGCCTGCCGTTATTAATACTGGTTGAACATAACGCTATTGAAGACGGCTTCTGGCTCAATATTCTGCTGGCAGCGTTGCTGGATATGGCCGGTACGCTGTTTCTGGTGCTGTCTTTATCCAAAACTGATCTGTCTGTTTTCGGGCCTCTTAATGCTTATAAAGTCGTTTTTTCGATGATACTGGCGCTGATATTTCTGGACGAAGTACCTAACCTTCAGGGTTTCACCGGTGTTATCATCATCTTACTCGGCAGCTTTTTATTATTTCCCCCGGTTGCCAGTACCTCATCAAATCGTCTGTGGCATTTGTTCAGACAGCGCGGTGTGCAATACCGGTTTTTATCCATATTGTTATTTTCAATTGGTACTTTACCGCTAAAAAATGCCGTGCTCAGTGGCGGAGCCTTAGCAACTACCTTGTATTGGTGTTTGTTTGGTTTACCGCTCTCAGTGGGCTTGTATTACCGGTTTGGTGGTAAGCGCTGGCAAAAAGACTGGCAAACCGCCAACCAACATCGGCATCATTTTCTCTGGCTCGGCAGTTTTATCTTTTTAATGCAATACACCACCATGCTGGTATTTTCACAATTACTGGTGGCGTATTCACTGGCATTATTCCAACTCAGCATGGTGTTACAGGTCTTTCTCGGCTATCGGATTTTTCATGAGAAACATATACTTCGAAGATTATCTGCCTGTGGAGTGATGATTGCGGGCTGTTTGCTTGTGTTAACCACTTAACTGACTACCGCCTCTTTCGGGCTAACGATTAATATTGTGGTATATTGCCCGCCACTTCTATGCCTGTTGTGATCCTTCAGGCGCTTTCGACTGATAAGATAAACACCATGACATTTGACGATCTGTTCCTTGATTATGAATTGATTGCTGCCGTTCGCGACAGCGGTTTTGAAAAACCGACTGAAGTCCAGCAACTGGCCATTCCGGCATTATTAGCCGGTCAGGATGTACTGGCCTGCGCCGCTACCGGTACCGGAAAAACCGCTGCATTTATTCTGCCTATCCTGCAACGCCTCAATGATGAACGGCATAAACATGATCAGGCGCGTATTCTGATTATGGCCCCCACCCGAGAACTGGCATTTCAGATCCAGCATGTGTTTCATCAATTAGGTAAAGCGTTCAAACCAACAATCGCCATGTTGACCGGCGGTGCATCGCCCTGGGCCCAGGTACAACATGCTCAAGCCCAATGCGACATTATTATTGCTACGCCGGGCCGACTTTTAGGTCTGGTTGAAGATGAGTCGGTTGATTTATCGGCCGTTGAACTGGTCATTATTGACGAAGCCGATCGCATGCTGGATATGGGTCAGGGGCCCGATGTATTGATGGCGCTGGCCACCATTAAATCCAAATTTCAGGCCGGACTTTTCTCAGCGACCTTAGCAGGCAGTGGTGTCAGAATTTTTGCCGAAGAACTGCTTAACGATCCGCAGGAAATCCATATTAATGCGGCCAATCAATTGGCAGAGAATGTCACCCAGCAGGTGTATCTGGCCGATAACCGTGAACATAAACAGGCCTTATTACTGGCATTTATTAACGCACCAGCCTGTCAACGCGCTTTAGTGTTCTGCAATAAAAAAATCCGCGCCGAAGAAGTCTGCGACTGGTTACAGTCACAAAATATCTCAGCTCAGTTACTGCACGGTGATTTTGATCAATCAATACGTCGTGAACGCATCCGTAAATTCCGAGCAGGCCAAATCAAAGTCACGGTCGCTACCGATGTCGCTGCCCGCGGACTGGATGTTGCTGATATCACGCACGTTATTAACTATGATTTACCGTTTCGCGGCGATAATTATATTCATCGCATTGGTCGCACCGGTCGTGCAGACAAACACGGCACGGCGATTAATCTGGTCGAACCGCATGATCTGAAAAATCTGGAACGCATTGAATATCACCTGGGACATGGTTTGCCGATTCGCAAATTAAAAGGATTAGCGCCTAAAGCCAAAGCCAACAAGGCGCGTTCCAAAACAAAAGATGAAAAAGCCCGTTATATTCCGAAAAAAGACCGCCAGCCATCAGAAGATAGTTAACCGGTATTACGCATACCCTGAGAAATAGCACTGATACTGCGTAACAGCGGATCCCGCCATTTGGCGGTTTCAGTTTCGGTATAACCACCAAACCGGTAACGCTTTAATAACAGCAACTGAATATGATTTAACGGATCCAGATAGGCCTGACGGCGACGCAGAGACAATGCCAATAGTGGATTTTCGGCCATCAGCTTTTCGGCTCCAGTCAGTTGCAATAACTGACTGACTGTTTGCTGATACTCCTGACGAATCACCTGTAAGACTTCTGCTGCCTGTTGTTTATCTATACACAAATCAGCATATTCTGCGGCGATCTCCATATCGGCCTTGGACAGTGACATTTGGGTGTTGCTGACCATCGCCCGGAAAAACGGCCATTCAAAATACATTTTTTGCAACGTATCGCGACGACCTGGATCATCAGCAACCCACTGAGCAATCGCACTGCCTATGCCATACCAGCCCGGCAACGTATGTCTGGATTGCGCCCAGGCAAATACCCAACCAATTGCTCTGACCGAGGATTTAGAACGATCACCGGCTTTGCGATGTGAAGGTCGTGAACCGATATTCATCAAACCAATTTCACTGATGGGACAGGCTTCGTAAAAATAATCCAGAAAACCGGGAGTCTGCTCAGTGAGTCGCCGATACTGCTGTTCGCCCAACTGCGCCAGTTGCTGCATGATATGCAAATATTCCGGTTTTTCCTGTGCTGAATCAGTGACCAGTCCCCTGCTGGCTTTGATCAGGGCTGACACGCCCATACCCAGTTCATAAGCGGCTGTCTCGGTATTGCCATATTTGAAAGACAATACTTCGCCCTGTTCAGTGAATTTAATTTGTCCGTGTACAGTATCTACCGGTTGGGCCAGGATCGCATCATGGGTTGGGCCACCACCCCGACCGATGGTACCGCCTCTGCCATGAAACATGCGGCAGCCAATCGCATATTGTTCGGATAGCCGACTGACGGTTTTCTGAGCCTGATATAAATTCCAGGCCGAGGCCAGAATGCCGCCATCTTTGCAGGAGTCTGAATAACCCAGCATCACTTCCTGCATATTGCCGGATGCGCTTAACAGAGTTCGATATTGGCTGTTTTCCAGCAAGGCAGACATTACCGGCTCGATATGTTCCAAATCCTCAATGGTTTCGAATAATGGTGAAACCCGGATATGGCAATACCAGCCGTGTTCATCTTCGCCAATCAAATCTGCAAATCTGGCCAGCAGCATCACTTCCAGAATATGACTGGCCTGGTGCGTCATCGAAATCACATAATTGCCAAACGCTTTTTCACTGACCTCTACCCGCAGTCGGGCAATCAGTCTGAATACATTGAGTATTTCCAGAGAGTCTGGCTGCAAATCGCCATAAATCTCTGGCAATCTTGGCGCCGCCAGTAAATCACTTAACAAGGCCTGCCGCTCGGCTTCATTCATTTGCAGGTAATGACGATTAAGTCCGGTGAGAGCAAGTATTTCGGCGACCGCGTCGGTGTGCTTGGAGGATTCCTGACGTATATCCAGATTATAAAGATAAAATCCGAAGGTTTTGACCAGTCGTATCAGATCAGTAAGCTCAGCAGCTGCAATCGCTATATCACCATTGTCGACCAGTGATTTATGTATCAGGTGCAGATCAGCAAGAAATTCATCTTCATTGTGGTAAGCCACACCCAGACTTTCAATTTGCAGATCCGGGCGGAAAAACTCTTCCAGCACGGCAAGATTATCCTTAAGCCGATAACGCATCATATAAAGTTTGCGACGATAAGGTTCATTCACAAAGCGTTGTGGGTTGGTCACAAAAGCACCAGCAAACCGCTGTTCACTCTGTTCAATATCCGCAGAGAGCTCTTTACTGATGTGGCAGAGTGGTTGCGATTGAGTCAGAATAAAACTGAGCTTGGTCACATCCTCCAGATAGCGGCGGATAACAGTGCGTTTCTGCAAAGCAATCGCCATTTCAGTTGTTTCAGCGGTCACGTAGGGATTGCCATCACGGTCGCCACCAATCCATGAACCAAAACGCAAATAATCCGGCACGACGATTGGGGTTTCGGGATCCAGCTCATCGCCATACACGCGGCGCAACGCATTTTCCAGATTACGGTAACTTCTTGGCACTGCATCAAACAGACTCACATTAAAATAATACAGACCGTTTTTGATTTCATCGCGCACCGATGGCTTAACCGCCCTCACCTCATCGGTTGACCAGAGCAGCTGTATCTGACGTTTCAAGTCAGTACGAATCTGCTGCTGATCAAAGGGAGTTAATAATCCTGCGGTAAGTTTCTCATCCAGCAAGAACACCCGGCGCAACATTTCCATTACGGTACGGCGTTTGGATTCTGTCGGGTGGGCAGTGAACACAGGCATAAAAACCAGTTTTTCCAGCAAAGCCTGTAGCTGGTCTACCGAGACACCTTCATTTTTAAACTGAGTCAGCGTATCCAGAAACGAACCATGCCAGAGATTGCCGCCATTACGCAGCTGGATTTGACGGTTATGATGGTGATAAGCCTCTTCAGCCGTGTTAACCAGACTGAAATATAAATTAAAAGCACGAATCACTTCCCGTAAGGTCAGTTCATCCAGCGATTCAATTTTATCTTTGAGGCTCTGGCGCAGCTCGGGATCTTCTTCTTTACGTAGGCGAATAAACCCCTTACGTAACTGTTCAACCGTTTGATAAACCGTGGTGCCGGACTGTTCGGCGATCACTTCCCCCAGTAAATTCACCAGAAAACGCACATGCGCCCGCAGATCTTTATCGGTGAGCAGTTCCAGTTCCGCTACATTGGTCAAATCAACCTGTTTTGTTGTCATGAGTTATCCACTAATTGCTGATAGAGATGCAGATACGCCTGCGCGCTGTTGATCCAGCTAAAATCCTGCACCATTGCAGTCAGCATCATCCGTCGCCATAGACGGGGATGTGAAAATAATTCATTTACTTTTAACAGAGTATCGTAAAAATCTTCCACTGTGGGCTCGCTAAATTTAAACCCGGTTGCCAGCATTTTCTTACGGTTTTCTTCGGTGGCATCCACCACCGTATCGGCCAGTCCACCTGTATTCCTGACAACGGGCAAGGTGCCGTAACGCAGGCTATACATTTGGTTTAACCCGCAAGGTTCAAATCGGGATGGCATCAGAAAGGCATCTGCACCCGATTCGATTTTGTGTGCCAATACTTCATCATAACCAAATTGTATGCCCACTTTGTCTGGGAATCTGGCCCGCAAAACCCGCAGATCCTGCTCTAATCCTGCTTCACCGCTGCCAAGACAAACCAATTGAATGTCTTTACCTTCATTTAATAAACGATTAACAGCATCAATGGTCAGATCCACCCCTTTTTGTGATACCAGACGGCTGATCATGCCAAACATTAAGGTGTCAGCTGATTCGGGAAGAAAGAAATGTTGCTGTAATGCTTTCTTATTAAGGGTTTTCGGCTTCAGGTTCTTAACACTGTATTGATGATTAATGAACTTGTCCGTTTGAGGATTCCACTCATTAATATCAATACCATTAACGATACCACTGAGCCGTGACTGATCTGCACGTAATGTCAGTAACCCCTCCAGCCCGTAGCCATATTCATAATGGCAGATTTCCTGAGCATAAGTCGGACTGACACTCGTAATGTGGTCGGCATAGATCAAACCACCTTTCATAAACGACATCATGCCGTAAAACTCAATACCTTCGACCTGCCATAAACGCTCCGGTAAATCGAGCATCTCAAAGACCTGGCGGGAAAACAGGCCCTGATAGGCCATATTATGAATGGTAAATACGCTGGCAGGACGACGACTCTGCAGACTGAGTAACGCGGGTATCAATCCAGTTTGCCAGTCATTGCAATGCACTACTTCCGGCTGCCAGTCCAGTCCTGCCTGATTGGAAGCAACTGCCGCAGCCGCACGGCAAAACAAAGCAAACCGCGCCGCATTATCAGCCCAGTCCACGCCATTAGCATCACAATAAGGTCCACCATCGCGGTCAAAATGTTCGGCTGAATCCACCAGTAATACGGTTACGTCACTGTCGGGTAGCTGTGTTTGTCGAATATTTATCGGTTGGTGATAACCATCCAATTTCAGGGTAGCGACCAGCGGACATTCCCCTAACTGTTTCAGCGTAGCGCGATATGCCGGCATGATAATACGAATATCCTGCTGCATTTGTGACAGGGCAAATGGCAGACTGGCTGACACATCTGCTAGCCCACCGGTTTTCATCAGCGGATAGACTTCACTGCTGGCAAACAGAATTTTTCGCACGTTGCGCTCCCAAAATTGTACAATTACCCAATTATATACGCTCAAAGGCACAGTCACAGCCTTGTAACGGGAGAAACCATGCAACCTTGTACTATTGTTATTTTCGGCGCCACCGGCGATCTATCCCAGAAAAAACTGCTTCCGGCTTTGTATCATTTACAAGCTGAAAATCGTTTGACGGATGATACCCGTATCATTTGTATGGGTCGTAAAGAAAGCACTCAACAGGAGTGGCAAGACCTGGTCACAGAATACGTTAGTCCGCGAGTTCGCGGCGGTATCAATGACGACTTACTGCAAAACTTCCTGAAGAAAGTGCACTATTTCAAATGTGATATCAATGAAGCTTTCAGCTATCACGAACTGAAAAAGCTGATTACTACGCCGGAAAATGGTTTCTCTCAAAATATCGTTTTTTACCTGTCCATCAGTCCCTCTTTATTCAGCGTGGTTGGCGATCAGCTCTCTGCCGTTGGTTTAAATCAGGAAACTGATGGCTGGCGTCATTTAGTCGTTGAAAAACCGTTTGGTTACGATCAGAAAAGTGCGGCCGAACTGGAACGCATCCTGCGCAAAAACTTCACTGAAGAGCAGACTTACCGGATTGATCACTATCTGGGTAAAGGCACGGTTCAGAATATCTTTGTATTCCGCTTTGCCAATCTGTTGCTAGAGCCTTTATGGAATCATAAATATATCGATCACGTACAAATCACGCATGCCGAACAGCAAGGTGTCGGTGGACGTGCCGGTTACTATGATGGATCCGGTGCATTGCGTGACATGATTCAAAGTCACTTGTTACAGGTGATGGCACTGGTGGCAATGGAACCTCCTGCCGATATGGATGACGAATCGTTACGTGATGAAAAGGTAAAAGTCCTGAAATCGATTCGTCCAATTACCAAAGATATCGTCGACCAGCATGCTTTCCGTGGCCAATATGCAGCAGGCGAAATCAACGGTAAACCGGTGAAAGGTTATCTGGAAGAAGATGATGCGCCGGCCGGCAGTGTGACTGAGACTTATGCTGCGATGAAAGTCTATATTGATAACTGGCGCTGGCATGGTGTGCCTTTCTATCTACGTACCGGCAAATGTATGCCTGAATCCAAAGCGATGATAGCCATCCGCTTTAAAAAACCGCCATTGGAATTGTTTAAAGACACCAAAGTGGGTGAAAGTCACGCCAACTGGATTGTCATGGGGCTGCAACCGGACAACACCTTGCGTATTGAATTACAGGCCAAACAGCCCGGACTGGAAATGAAGGCGCATACCGTTGGCCTGGAAACAATGGAATCTGACGACAACAAGCACAAGCTTGACGCTTATGAAGCCTTAATTCTGGACGCTATCCAGGGTGACCGTTCACTGTTCCTGCGTGCCGATGAAGTCAATCTGGCCTGGAAAGCTGTTGATCCGATTCTGGAAAAATGGGCGGAAGAACAGGACTTTGTCCACACTTACAAAGCTGGTACCTGGGGCCCTGAAGAAGTGAAATGTTTACAGGACAATCCATGCCATGCATGGCGTAATAACGTTTAAATGATAAGCCAAAAAAACCGGACATTGTCCGGTTTTTTTTAGCATTGAATTTTGTAAAGAATTCAGGTCAGAGCCTGACCCAGTTTTATCTTCATCTCAGCTTTCCATTCATCTTTCCAGGCCGGTGCATCCGCTGGAAGCAATAACACCACCGTAGAGCCCATATTGAAACGGCCCATCTCCTCTCCTTTATTCAGACGAATATTCTCGTTCGCATAATACCAGTCCAGAATATCCTTCGTGTAAGGCGGTGTAATCTCACCTTCGTGCCACAAAGTTTCCATACTGCCAACAAAAATAGCACCCACCAGAATCAACGCCACAGGCCCAAAATCTGTCTGAAAAATACTTACCACACGCTCATTACGCGCAAATAATCGTGGAACACCACGCACAGTCAGTGGATTCACAGAAAATAATTTACCGGGGACATAACGCATCCGCGTCAGTTTTCCGGAAATCGGCATATGGATTCGATGATAATCACGTGGCGACAGATAAATCGTGGCGAATTGACCATTATCAAATTTTTCGGCTAACTCCTGATCTCCACCGAGTAACTCCAGTGCTGAATAATCATGTCCTTTGGCCTGAACTATTCTGCCTGAATCAATAGCACCTAGTTGGCTGATACAGCCATCTACCGGAGAAACAATAACATCGCTACCAATCGCAACGGGTCTGGTTTCAGCTTTAATCTTGCGCGTGAAAAAAGCATTGAAGTGTTCATATGAATTGATATCGGGATTTACGGCTTCTGTCATATCCACCTTGTACTGGCGAATAATGATTGAGATCATGCGATTCTTCAGCCAGGTGCTCCGGCATCGACAAAGTCGGTGCATCAATCGTGATAATAAATGTTGTGGCAGACAGTATTGAGGCAACGCCAGCCAGAAATCTTTTTTACTCGTCCCGGCCGCCTCAGTTCGCTGTAGATTGTTATTAGACAAATTGCCCCCTTTCACGCATTACCCAAGCTTGTCATAATCAAACACTGATATCACTAGCCTCTATCGTATATAGGAGTATACCAAGTCATGAAGAATCTGCTGCAAGCATTGATGATCACATTGCTCAGTTTCACCAGCTTTGCCAGTTATGCGGCAGGTGACCAATCAACGAAACCGTTGTATTACGTTATTGAAGAACCTTTCACCATTAACTTTTTGCGGCAAAGTGAAGAAAAAGCTCGCTACCTGCAAATCAAAGTGGCATTAAAGTCCAATGACCCCGCCATTCTTAATAGTGCAGATAGTAATCTGCCGATGATTCAGGATTCACTTCGTATCCTATTTGCAGAACAGAATATGAATACCGTGAAAAGTATTGAAGGTCGCAGCCGGCTTCAACAAGAAGCCTACGAACGTATCAAAGCGATTTTTGAAGAGGAAACCGGTAACAGCAATCTTGAAGCGGTTTATTTCACCACCTTTCTCTGGCAATGATCAGGCATGGTATTTGCTTAACACATTTTATCGATAGGACGTAAACAACATGGCAGAAATACAGAAAGATATCGAACTGAAACAGGGTATGAGTAAAAAAACCAAAATCATTCTGATTATTGGCATTGTAGTACTGCTGGCTGCGATTGGTGCCGGTGTTTACTGGTGGTTGAATAAAGATGCAGCATCAGCCGATTCGGCAGAAGCCACGACTGCGCCGAAAGCCACGCCAATCTATCATGAAGTGGCGTCGCCTTTTATTGTTAACTTCGCAGAGCAAAGTAATGATCAGGTTCGCTATCTGCAAATCAAGATGAAAGTAATGGCGCGCGATCAGGCATCTATTAATCTGTTTGCCTTGCATGAACCTGCTCTGGTACATGAGTTATTAATGTTGTTTTACAGTCAAAATTATGACGTTCTCAGTACCACTGAGGGAACGCAGGCTTTGCAGCAGGAATCACTGGAAACCATCAATACGTTCCTCAAGCAGCAAGACAACGCCATCACCGGCCTTGAAGCCGTTTATTTCACCAGTTTGGTAATGCAATAGTTATGGCCGTTCACGATATATTGTCACAGGATGAAGTCGATGCACTGCTGAATGGTCTTGGCGGCGACGAGATCAAGCAAGATAAGCCAGAATTAGATGAACATGGCAAACCACGGCGTTATGACTTCGGAAATGAAGAACGCATTATCCGTGGACGCATGCCAACGCTGGAAATGATCAATGAGCGATTTGCCCGTTATCTTCGCATTAATTTATTCAACATGTTGCGCCGTTCTGCTGAGATTTCCGTAGGTGGCGTGCAGGTGATGAAGTTTTCCGAATATGTGCATACCCTGTTTGTACCTACCAGTCTCAATCTGATTCAGTTACATCCGTTACGTGGTACCGGACTCATCGTGTTTGAACCAAAACTGGTATTCACTATATTAGACAATTATTTTGGAGGCGAGGGCCGCTTTCAGGCACGTATTGAAGGCCGGGAGTTCACCGCAACCGAACTGCGTGTTATTCGCATGGTGCTGAATTTATGCTTTAACGATCTCACTGAAGCCTGGTCTCCGGTGATGCCGGTAAAATTCGAATTTGTGAATCATGAGGTTAATCCCCAGTTTGCCAATATCGTCAGCCCCAGCGAAGTAGTGGTTATTTCCACCTTTCATATTGAGCTGGATGGCGGCGGCGGGGATTTGCATATCACGCTACCCTATTCCATGCTGGAGCCGATTCGTGAATTACTCGACACCGGTCTGCAAAGTGATCGCTCAACCGATGATGGGCGCTGGGCCAAATCAATGCGTGAAGAACTGATGCTGGCAGATGTCAATCTATCGGCAACACTGGCACAAACCAAGCTCACTTTGGAAGAAGTCCGTAAATTGAAGGTGGGTGATATTATTCCTATCACCATGCCCACAACGGTCACCACGATGGTGGAAAATATACCGGTATTTCGTGCCACCTATGGTGAACACAACGACAAAGCAGCGTTAAAAATCACCTCAATTATTGAACATCCGAAAGATACTACACCAAGTTATCAGCTGACAAAGGCTAAAAAATCATGAGTGAAGATACAAAACAATCCGATCAGGATCTGGCCGACGAATGGGCCGCCGCACTGGAAGAGCAAGTCGATGACGATACTGCGGAAGATCCCTGGGCGGCCGCACTGGAAGAACAGGCTGAAGCGGAATCTTCTACCGCACAGGCCAGTCCGGCTCCTATGGACAAACTGGATGATGAAGGTAAACCACGAACGGATGTAAATCTGGATATGGTGCTGGATATTCCGGTCACCATTTCAATGGAAATTGGCCGTACCCGCATCAGTATCCGCAACTTGCTGCAATTAAGTCAGGGCTCTGTGGTGGAACTCGACCGTTTGGCCGGTGAGCCGATGGATGTATTGGTAAACGACACCTTGATTGCCCATGGTGAAGTGGTGGTGGTAAACGATAAATTCGGTATCCGTCTGACGGATGTGATCAGCGCCGCCGAGCGGATTAAAAAACTGCGATGAGATACTGGCAAGTCATTACCGGCTTTACCGGTTTGTTTCCATTGATAGTGAACGCCGAAACAATGAATTCTGCTCCGGTCAATGCCAGCACTTTATTACAAACCATTTTTGGTCTGATTATGGTGTTGGCGGTGATCGTTTTTTTAGGCTGGCTTTTGAAACGCAGTCAATACTTTCACGCTGCACACCACGGCCAACTAAAAGTGCTGGGTGCTATTTCGCTCGGCACCCGTGAAAAAGCGGTTTTGATACAAGTGGGTGAACAACAGATTTTGCTCGGCGTCACACCACAACAAATCAATACTCTGCATACCTTGTCCGAGCCACTTTCCGTTCGGGAAACGCCTGTTAAAAGTGGTGATACATTTGCAGAACGTCTGAAACAAATGATGCAGCAACGAGGCAATCAATGATACGTCTCGGATTATTGTTTTTATGTCTCTTTTTACCCGGAATGGCATTGGCCGAACCCGGTATTCCGGCTCTGACCTTATCCACTGGCGAAGACGGATCGCAAAGTTATTCATTAACTCTGCAAATTCTGGCGTTAATGACCGTACTGACCCTGTTGCCGGCAGCATTGTTAATGATGACCTCGTTTACCCGGATCATTATTGTGCTGGCAATCCTGCGTCAGGCAATGGGGGTGCAATCCACGCCCTCCAACCAGATCATGATTGGTCTGGCATTGTTTCTGACCTTTTTTATTATGTCTCCGGTCTTCAGCAATGCCTATGAAAATGGTGTTAAACCCTATCTTGACGGCGATATTGAAGCTACCGCTGCTATTGAACAGGTCAGCCAGCCATTTCGTGAATTTATGCTGGCACAAACACGCGAGAGTGATATCGAACTATTCGCCGAAATTGGGGGTTATGCCGCGATTGAAAGTGCAGATGAAGTTCCGTTCACGCTGTTGTTACCCGCATTTGTCACCAGCGAATTAAAAACCGCTTTTCAGATTGGTTTTCTGATTTTCGTACCCTTTTTAATCATTGACTTGGTGGTTGCCTCAGTGTTGATGGCGATGGGGATGATGATGTTGTCACCCATGCTGATATCCCTGCCCTTCAAACTGATGTTATTCGTGTTAATTGATGGCTGGGCACTGCTGATGGGAACGCTGGCCTCCAGCTTTTATATTTAGCCATGACACCTGAAACCGTATTAACTGTCATGCAACAAACGCTCGAAGTGATTACGCTGCTGATCGTTGTTATCCTGATCCCGGCATTAATCGCCGGTTTATTGGTCAGCATGTTTCAGGCAGCGACATCTATTAACGAACAGACACTGAGTTTCATCCCCAAATTACTGGTGACGATTCTGGTGTTAATGGTGGCCGGGCCGTGGATGCTAAGTTTGGTCACCAATTATACGGTTCGACTGTTTGAAAACATTCCCTACCTGATCGGTTAGCCATGAACCTGTCAATCGCAGAAATCAGTGCGATGCTCGGTGCTTACATACTGCCGCTATTTCGCATAGGCGGTATGGTCATGGTAGCCCCCATATTCAGCAGTAATTTTATTAACGTCCGAACCCGCCTGATAATTGCGCTGGCCATCACTTTAGTGGTGGTTCCCACCATCAATACACCTATCCCTGTCGTTTCACCTCTGAGCGCAGAAGGTATTTTGCTGATCGCAGAACAGATCATGATTGGCATTTGTATGGGCTTTATGTTGCAACTGCTGATCAATGCATTCATTGTCGCCGGTCAGGTTATTGCCATGCAGATGGGCCTCGGTTTCGCGTCTATGGTCGATCCGCAAAACGGCACAACTGTCCCGGTCATCAGTCAGTTTTATATGATCTTTATCACCCTGATGTTTCTCAGCATCAATGGGCATTTAGTATTAATACAGGTAATGGCAGAAAGTTTTATTACCCTGCCGATTGGCAATGGCGGTATTGCAGCTGAAAGCTTTCGTGATATCGCCAGTCTGGCCAGCTGGATGTATGCCGCAGGTGTTATTATTGCCTTACCTGCAATTGGCTCTTTAATGATGGTGAATCTGGCGTTCGGTATTTTGTCACGTGCCGCCCCGCAAATCAGTCCCTTTTCGATTGGTTTTCCACTGACAATAGGCCTGGGGTTTGTGATTATTTACATCACCTTGCCTGCAGTTGGAAATCACCTGGTTAACTTTGCTGATCAAATGCTGCAAATGACGCGAATGCTGGTACAGAACAATGGCTGAGCAGGATAGCGGCCAGGAACGCACAGAAGACCCCACGGGCAAACGACTCCAGGATGCCCGGGATAAAGGTCAGGTTCCCCGCTCTCAGGAGTTAAGCACTGTCGTGGTATTGGTTGCCAGTGCAGTGGGAATGTTATTTGTCGGTGGTAATTTGATCAGTAGTCTTGGCGAAGTCATGACACAATCATTTTCACTTAATCGCAAGCTGATCATGGATCCACACATGATGGCACAACAGTTAATCTTTGCCTTGAAAATCATGGCATTGGATGTCCTTACCTTCCTTGCGATTACATTGATAGCCGCCTTATCAGCTCCGGCATTGATTGGCGGGTGGAATTTTTCTGCCCAGGCAATGGGGGTCAAGCTGGAAAAGATGAGTCCTCTTCGCGGCTTAAAACGTATTTTTGGTCCACAGGGACTTGTGGAACTTGGTAAAGCCCTGGGTAAATTTTTACTCGTTGGCAGTATTGGCACCTTGATTTTGTGGAGTCTGCGTGACCGATTATTGACACTGGGACGACAGGAAGTTCAAATCGCCATGACCGAGTTGGGCTATATCGTGCTGTGGGGATTTTTAGCCATTTGCGCCAGCCTGATTTTGATTGCGTTGATTGATGTTCCCTTTCAGAAATGGAATCACACCAAACAACTTCGTATGACAAAACAGGAAGTTAAAGACGAAAACAAAGAAACTGAAGGCAGCCCTGAAGTGAAAGGACGGATCCGCAGAATGCAGATTCAGTTGTCACAGCAACGCATGATGCAGGACGTGCCCAAAGCCGACGTTATTATCACTAATCCAACCCACTATGCAGTGGCCTTACGTTATGACCAGACAAAATCCGGCGCACCTGTTGTGCTGGCAAAAGGCACCGATCTGATTGCGCAACAGATCAGAATGGTCGGTGATCACCATGAAGTACCCATTATCTCTGCTCCGCCACTGACTCGTGCCGTCTATTACAGCACCGAAATCGGTCAGGAAATTCCATCTGGTCTATATATTGCAGTAGCCCAGATACTGGCGTTTGTCTTCCAATTGAGACGTTACAAAAATACTGGCGGAAATAAGCCAAATCTCAATACGGAAGACTTGCCAATACCTGATGAATTTAAACGAGATGAGTAGTCAATGGAGAATACAAGCCTGACAAGCCGTTTAGGTGGGGTTTTAAACGGTAATGTCGCGACACCAATGTTTCTGGTGGCATTGTTGGCCATGGTGGTCATTCCCCTACCCGCGTTTATGCTGGACATGTTGTTCAGCTTTAATATTGCTTTATCACTGACCATCGTGCTGGCCAGTGTATATGTACGTAAACCGTTGCAGTTTGCTGCTTTTCCAACCATCCTTTTATTGGCTACGCTATTAAGACTCGCCTTAAACGTAGCCTCTACCCGTATTGTTCTTCTTGAAGGTCACACCGGAACGGCCGCAGCGGGTGAAGTTATTGAAGCGTTTGGTGAATTTGTAATCGGTGGTAACTATGCGGTCGGTCTGGTGGTGTTTGCCATTCTGGTTATCATCAATTTTGTGGTGGTCACCAAAGGTGCTACCCGTATTGCTGAGGTTAGTGCCCGTTTTACCTTGGATTCAATGCCCGGTAAACAAATGGCGATCGATGCTGACTTGAATGCCGGCTTGATTGATCAGGATGAAGCCCGTCGGCGTCGTGAAGAAATCATGCAGGAATCGGATTTTTACGGTTCGATGGATGGTGCCAGTAAATTTGTTCGTGGTGATGCCATTGCCGGTATTCTGATCCTGTTTATCAACATCATTGGCGGTTTTGTCATTGGTGTTCTGCAACATAGCCTGAGCTTTTCAGAAGCGGCGCATAATTACACTCTGCTGACCATTGGCGATGGTCTGGTTGCACAAATTCCTTCTTTATTACTGGCTGCTGCAGCCGGGTTATTAGTTACCCGCTCGACTGCTGACCAGGATATTGGTGAGCAGATTTTCTCTCAACTGTTAAAAGAGCCCAAAACACTGGCCATCACCTCCGGCATTATTGGCGGAATGGGTTTAATTCCCGGTATGCCAAATGTGCCATTTTTATTATTGGCGGGAGCCGGTGCCGGCAGCGCCTGGTTAATTGCACAGCGTCAAAAAGCCGCCACGCTTGCCGCCGCTCCACCTCAACAACAGGAATCCAGTCGAGAACAACGTGAACTGAGTTGGGATGACTTAAGCCCTGTTGATCCGATTGGCCTGGAAGTGGGTTATCGCCTGATTCCGCTGGTCGATAAAAATCAGGGTGGCCAATTGATGAATCGCATTAAAGGCATCCGCAAAAAGATTTCACAGGAAATGGGTTTTTTAATTCCGCCAGTACATATACGCGATAATCTGGATCTGTCCCCAACAGCCTATCAAGTCACGCTTTTTGGTGTGACCTTCGGTGAGGCGGAGGTGTATCCGGATCGAATGCTGGCGATCAATCCGGGACAGGTATTTGCTCAGCTAGAAGGTATCCGCACCACCGATCCGGCATTTGGTCTGGATGCCGTATGGATTGAACCCAGCCAACGTGAGCACGCCCAGGCTCAAGGATACACCGTAGTTGATGTGGATACTGTGGTCGCCACCCATTTAAGCAAAATTCTGCAAAACCATGCACATGATTTACTGGGTCGCGAAGAAGTACAGCATCTGCTGGACAATCTCGCCAAAATTGCACCGAAACTGGTAGAAGGTCTGGTACCTGACACCGTGCCATTAGGCACCGTACAAAAAGTATTGCAGAACCTGTTACAGGAAAATATTCCAATTCGTGATATTCGCACCATTAGCGAAGCCATTGCCGAGCAAGCTGCACGCAACCCTGACCCAGAAGCCATTACCGCAGCAACACGGATGGCACTGGCTCATTCCATTGTGCAGCACATAAATGGCACCCAGCCTGACTTGCCTATCATCACGCTGGATCCAGAGCTGGAACAGATATTGCTAAAAACATTACAGGCATCTGGAGAAGGTGGTGCAAGTCTGGAACCAGGACTCGCAGAGAATATGCACAAAAATCTGCAAGAAGTGGCGCAACGACAGGAAATGTCTGGTGAAGCCGCCATATTGGTGGTTCAGGCAGGATTAAGGGGGTGGATTTCCCGCTTTATCCGTCATGCGATTCCAGGACTGCATGTGCTCTCCTACAACGAAATTCCAGATGATAAACAAATACGCATTGTGGCAAATGTGGGTCGATAACAAGAAGGTGATGCGATGAAAATTAAACGTTTCCAGGCAGCAGATGTACGTCAGGCCATCCGCGAAGTACGGGAAGTACTGGGGCCGGATGCCGTTATCCTCTCTAATACACGAGTAGATGGAGGAGTGGAGATTGTGGCAGCAACCGATTATGACGAAACGCAATTTCGACGCCAGGCTGCTGTTACTCGTCCGGTAAAAGAAGAACCCAAAATTGAAATCGATCCGACTCAACCTGCGGCCCCCGCATACGTCGCACCACAGCAGAATATCTGGTCGCAGGAACCGACACTGGTGCAAATGCGCAAGGAAATTGCCAGTTTGCGGGATATGTTACAAAATCAGCTGTCAGATTTGACCTGGAAGGATATGGCCAGACAGAGTCCGACGCAGATGCAGGTTTTACAGCGACATATGCGTATGGGGACGGAGGTTGAGCTGGCCAAACAGCTGGTCACAACAAGTCAGGGAATTGATGATCTGGAAACAGCATGGCGTCAGTCTTTAGGCAAATTAGCCGCACAAATCCCATTGTCTGATCAGGATATCATCGAAAAAGGCGGCATTATGGCGCTGGTGGGGCCGACTGGCGTGGGTAAAACCACCACCGTTGCAAAATTAGCCGCCCGTTGCGCTTTAAAACACGGAGCACGACAGGTAGGTTTGATTACCACTGACTGCTATCGCATCGGTGGCCAGGAACAACTTCGAAGTTATGCCCGTATTCTGGGGGTATCCTTAAGAGTAGCACGCAACCATCAGGAGCTCGGTGAAGCATTGAACGATATGCTTGATCGCCGGTTTATCCTGATCGATACTGCAGGTATGAATCCACGTGATATGCAATTAACCCAAAAAATTGCCATGTTAATGCAACATTCGCCTCGCATACGACATTTCCTGACGATTTCGGCAACCACCCAAAGTCATGCCCTGAGTGATATCATTAAGGCGTTTTCGCACCTTAACTTAAGCGGCTGCATCCTGACGAAAACCGATGAAAGCAGCAGTCTGGGTGGTGCGGTATCAGCAATTATTCGCCATCAATTGCCACTGGCCTATGTCTGTGATGGTCAACAAGTGCCTGAAGATCTCGGTTTGGCACGCCCTAACAGCTTAGTGAATCAAGCGAGCGAATTGATGCAATCTGAACAACAAGCACTGGATCCTCAAACCGTATCCAGTTATGGAGGTTTTGCCGCTTATGGCTGACGCGCCCCTAGACCAGGCAAGTGGTTTACGAAAAATGACTCACGTGCCGAAACCGGTAAAAGTAATCGCTATTGCCAGTGGCAAAGGTGGTGTCGGTAAAACCAATGTGACCGTTAATATTGGTGTCGCCCTTGCAACGCAGGGAAAGAAAGTTGTTCTGCTTGATGCCGATCTCGGTTTAGCCAATATCGATGTGATGCTAGGCTTACATCCGCAATTCAATCTTCTGCATGTATTGGAAGGCGATAAAAGCCTGAAAGATATTATGGTGGATGGCCCTTCCGGATTACAGATTATTCCCGCCGCTTCCGGTGTTAAGAAAATGGCCGAGCTCAGCCCGGCTGAACATGCCGGCATGATCCAGGCTTTCAGTGAACTGGATGAACACATTGATATTCTACTTATTGATAGTGCAGCCGGTATTGCAGACAGCGTAGTCAGTTTCACCAAAGCCGCTCAGGAAGTCATTGTGGTGGTCTGTGATGAGCCCGCGTCAATCACCGATGCTTATGCCCTGATAAAGTTACTGAGTCGCGAACATGGCGTTGAACGTTTTCATATTATTGCCAATATGGGACGCAGTATTCAGGAAGGTCGCGAATTATTCGATAAAATATCCCTTGTCTGTGATCGTTTTCTGGATGTGACCTTGAATTTTATGGGTATTGTGCCTTTTGATGAAGACCTTCGCCGGGCGGTTAAAAAGCAGCGTGCTGTCGTCGAATTTTTACCACGTAGCAAATCGGCCACCGCATTTCAGCATCTGGCAAAAAAAATCGATTACTGGCCGGTAGCCAAACAACCGAGAGGGAATATGGAGTTTTTTGTAGAGCGTCTGATACAGGCTAGTCTGGAAGCAGGTTAAGATGATTGGTGTAAGCATGTATTCCAGCCAAATTTCAGAACTGAGTCAGCATCAGCTGATTGAGCAACATGGTGGTTTGGTTAAACGTATCGCTTACCATCTGGTTGCCCGCTTACCCCATACCGTAGATGTTAATGATTTAATTCAGGCTGGAATGATTGGTTTACTGGATGCCTCCAACCAGTATAAAGCCAGTCAGGGCGCCAGCTTTGAAACCTATGCCGGTATTCGTATCCGTGGTGCAATGCTTGATGAAATCCGCCGTAACGATTGGGCACCGCGATCGGTACATCGCAAAGCCCGTGAAATTGCCGAGGTAATGCATCAGCTGGAACAACAGCTTGGTCGTGCTCCACTAGAGCAGGAAGTGGCGGATGCATTGCAAATGACTCTGGAACAATACCATCAGCAATTACAGGACGCTTCCGGTCATCAGGTATTCAGTCTGGATGATATGACTGATAATCAGCTGACCGATGGTGAGTCGTTTGGCAGTGATGATATTGGCCCGGCGGAAATCACAGAAAATAATAATTTTGAACAGGCTCTGACCGAAGCAATAGGCGCCCTGCCAGAACGTGAACGGCTATTGATGAGCCTGTACTATAATGAAGAATTAAATTTAAAAGAAATCGGTGAAGTACTCGGCGTCAGTGAGTCACGTGTCAGTCAGATCCACACGCAAACTGTGGTGCGATTGCGTAGTAAACTTCGCGATTGGATGCAGTAAATTTGGGAGGTATACCTTGGATAAAAATATGAAAATCCTCATTGTGGATGACTTTTCTACAATGCGACGGATTATCAAAAATCTATTACGCGATCTGGGCTTTAATAACACTGTTGAAGCCGATGATGGTTTAACCGCCCTGCCTATTTTGAATGCCGGCGGTATCGACTTTCTGGTAACCGATTGGAATATGCCTGGCATGCAGGGAATTGACCTGCTTAAAACAGTGCGTGCCGACCCTAAATTATCAACCTTGCCGGTATTAATGGTGACTGCTGAAACCAAAAGGGAACAAATCATTGAGGCAGCCCAGGCTGGCGTCAATGGTTATATTGTCAAGCCTTTTACTGCCGCAACCCTTAAAGAAAAAATAGAAAAAATATTTGAACGTATTAACGCGCAATAAATAAGCTGGAAAGGACATTATGGACGCTCTGAATAAAGCAGAACAACTTAAGGCCGCCCGGGCTCTTATCGAAGCTATCGAACAGGAAGACGATAGTCGCATTAAAACAGAATTGATGGCCTTAACCAACGCACGTGAAAGTGAACTATTCCAGCATATTGGCAAACTGACCCGTGAATTGCATGAAGCACTGAATAACTTCAAAGTCGATGCCCGGCTGGTCGATCTCACCCACATTGACATGCCGGATACCCGTGATCGTCTGAATTACGTTATTGAAACCACCGAAGAAGCTGCACATAAAACTTTAGGATATATCGATAAAACCCTGCCTTTGGCTAATGAATTGAAACAAACTGCCGCTAAGCTCAATGAAAGCTGGCAACGCTTTCGAAATCGGGAGATGTCAGCAACAGAATTCCGTGATTTAAGCCGGGAAATTGAAGCTTACTTACCTGTGGTGAATACGCATGCTGGAGAGATACATAATAACCTTTCTGAAATGACGCTTGCACAGGGCTTTCAGGACTTAACCGGACAAGTTTTACGCCAGGTCATTGGACTGGTGGAAGAAGTTGAAAACAATCTGGTGAAGCTGGTTAAGGTGGCAGGACAAACTCAGCAAAGTGGGGAAACGAAAGTCGTGGACCCATTAAAAGCAGAAGGACCGCAGATAAACGCTAAAAATAAACCGAATGTGGTCAACAGCCAGGACGATGTGGATGATTTGTTATCCAGTCTTGGTTTTTAGAAGGACAGGAGCATGGCCTTAGATACAGATGATGAGATTCTGCAGGATTTTCTGGTTGAGGCAGAAGAGATTCTTGATGGATTGAATGAGCAATTGGTTGCTCTGGAAACACAACCTCAGGATAAAGATTTACTGAATTCCATTTTTCGGGGCTTTCACACCATCAAAGGTGGTGCTGGATTTTTAAGTCTCGAGGCTATGGTTAATCTGTGTCATAAAGGCGAAGATGTTTTTAATCTGCTGCGCCAGGGTGAACGCCTGGTTGATGCCGATATGATGGACACCTTTCTCAAGGTGCTGGATATTCTGAACAGTATGTTTGCAGAGGTTAAAGCCGGTTCCTACCCGACTGAAGCTGATCCGGTAATAATTCAGCAACTGGCAGCTTACCTATCAGGCGATGCGCCTCCAGTGGTGGCTGAACCTGAACCTGAACCTGAACCTGAACCTGAACCTGAACCTGAACCTGAGCCCGAACCGGAAATCACCGTCCCTGCGGCAGATAATGTTGCAAGTGATGAAATCACTGATGACGAATTTGAAGCACTATTGGATCAGCTGCATGGCAATGCCCCGCCAGGCATAACACCTCCAGCAGATCCACCAAAGACTGACCCCGTAAACACGTCCGGTGATGACGAAATCTCCGAAGAAGAATTTGAAGCGTTGCTGGATGAATTACAAGGAAAAAAACCAGCAGCCAAACCCACTCCACCAGCAAAGCCCGCTGCCGAAGCAGCGAGCCCGCCTCCCAGCCCACCGAAGCCTGAAACAACGCCAAAGGCGGTTGACGATGGAGACTCAGTTACTGCTGTAAAACCGGCCGCTGCCGCTCCACAGGCAAAGGCTGCAGCAGACACCAGTGTACGTGTGGATACCGCCAGACTGGATGACATCATGAATATGGTGGGTGAGCTGGTTTTGGTACGCAATCGTATTAATACGCTAGAAGCCGCCTTTGAAAATGAAGAAATGGCCAAAGCTGTCAATAATCTGGCTGTGGTCACCGGTGACCTGCAAACTGCTGTGATGAAAACACGGATGCAACCCATTAAAAAGGTATTTGGTCGTTTTCCCCGGGTGGTACGTGATTTGGCTCGCAGCCTGAAAAAAGACATCAATCTTGAATTACGCGGTGAAGAAACTGATTTAGATAAAAACCTGGTCGAAGCCTTAGCCGATCCATTAGTACATTTGGTTCGCAATGCGGTTGACCATGGTGTTGAAATGCCGGATATCCGTGAAGCTTCAGGCAAACCCAAACAAGGCCAAATCGTCCTCGCTGCCGCACAGGAAGGGGATCATATTTTGTTGACCATCTCTGATGATGGCGCCGGCATGAACCCGGAGATATTGCGTCGTAAAGCCGTTGAAAAAGGCATGATGGATGAAGAAGCAGCCTCCAGACTGACCGAATCAGAATGCTTTGCTTTGATCTTTGCACCGGGCTTTTCAATGAAACAGGAAATATCTGATATTTCAGGTCGCGGTGTAGGGATGGATGTGGTCAAAACCAGTATTTCCAAACTGAACGGCGTCATTGATATTCAATCGGAAATCGGTAAAGGTACAACGCTTTCTATCAAAGTCCCATTGACCTTAGCCATCATGCCTACCTTAATGGTGATGCTGGGTAATCAAATCTTTGCTTTTCCACTGGTCAGCGTAAATGAAATTTTTAATCTGGACCTGAATAAAACCAATACCGTAGATGGTCAGCAAACTGTTATTGTACGAAACAAAGCCCTGCCACTGTTTTATTTACGCAAATGGCTTAATAAAGGTAATGTTTCAGAGTCTAAAGCAACAACTGAACATGTGGTTATAGTCAATGTCGGCACCCGTAAAGTGGGATTCGTTGTTGATCAGTTAATCGGTCAGGAAGAGGTGGTTATCAAGCCCCTCGGCGCCTTACTCCACGGCACTAAAGGCTTTGCAGGAGCAACTATTACCGGCGATGGCCGTATTGCGCTTATTCTCGATTTTCCAGAGTTAATGAATACCTACGCACATCGAAATTATTAAGGATATTTGTGACTGTTAAGGTACTGATTGTTGATGATTCAGCTTTTTTCCGCCGGCGACTGACTGAAATCATTAATGCCGATCCACGACTGGAAGTCATTGCCAGTGCAGCCGATGGTATGGAAGCCGTGGAAATGGTATCCCGTTACAGACCGGATGTTATTACCATGGATCTGGAAATGCCTTTACTGGATGGAATCGGTGCGGTCAAAAAAATTATGCGACGACGTCCTACCCCGGTATTGATGCTGTCGACCTGGACGACGGAAGGAGCCAAAGCTACGCTGGATGCATTAGACGCGGGAGCAATGGACTTTCTCCCAAAGCGTTTTGAAGATTTAGCGCAGGACAAAACCCGTGCCCGACAAAAATTATGTGATCGGATCAATTTTCTGGCAACCCATGCAAATCCGCATAAACAGACTTCTGTTGCCAAAACAACTGAGCTGACTCACCCTCTCATTCCGGCAGAAAAGAAAAAAATTGAATTAGTGGTGATTGGCACGTCAACGGGAGGACCTGTTGCCCTGCAAAATGTGTTATCACAACTACCGGCCAACTTCCCCTTCCCAATTATTTTACTTCAGCACATGCCGGCAACATTTACACCATCTTTTGCTGAACGCTTAAATTCACAATGTGATATTCGTATTAAAGAAGCTCAGCAAAACGATGTATTACGCCCAGGAATCGCCTATCTGGCCCCTGGAGGTCAACAGCTTTTACTGAAAGGTCGGCGTGGACAACTTTACCTGCAAGTCGACCCTGGTCCAGAAAATGCGACTTACAGACCCTGCATCGACGTTACGCTTGAATCCGTTTCTCAGGTTTGTCCTGCGCAGACCTTGACCATCATCCTCACTGGAATGGGAGCGGATGGATGTGAAGGGGCGATAAAAATGCATCAGAAAGGCTCGACCATTTGGGCTCAGGACCAGCAAAGCAGTACCATCTATGGTATGCCTATGGCTGTCGCCAAAGCGGGTGTTGCGGATAAGGTTCTGAGTCTTACTGAGATTGGTAAACTACTGACGGCGTTCAAATAGCGATGGATATCCTCAGCATACTCGGCTTACTGATTGGATTTGGCGCCATCATCGTCGGCCAGTATCTGGAGGGTGGTCATCTCGATACTATTCTGAATGCCGTAGCCTTGTTAATCGTACTGGGTGGTACACTGGGGGCAGTCATGCTGCAGACGCCGATGAATACCTTTATTCGGGCCCTGAAAATGACCGTATGGATTTTCAAGCCACCCCAACAATCGGCTAAACGCTTACTTGATAAAATTCTTGACTGGAATCAGATTGCCCGCAGAGAAGGGTTACTTCGTCTGGAGGCCATGGCCATGGAAGAAACTGATATCTTCACTCAGAAAGGTCTGCAACTGATTGCCGATGGTGCCGAGCCGGAAATCATTCGCGAAATACTGGAAACCGATCTCGATATCATGGAAAACAATGATCTGCAGGCGGCTAAAGTCTATGAAGCCATGGGAGGCTATTCGCCAACCATCGGTATCATTGGTGCAGTGTTAGGACTCATTCATGTTATGGGTAATCTGGCGGATCCCTCTTCACTTGGTTCGGGTATCGCCGTGGCATTTGTTGCCACCATCTACGGTGTCGGGTTGGCAAATCTATTGTTTTTACCGATGGGAAATAAACTTAAAACATTGGTACAACGTCGCACCCAATTACAAATGATGTTGATAGATGGCTTGATCAGCGTGGCTGATGGCGATAATCCGCGCAATATCGAGAGCCGTCTGCAGGCTTATCTGGGTTAGCCTGATGGCCCGTAGAAAACGGCATGAAGAACACGAAAACCACGAACGCTGGTTGGTGTCCTATGCTGATTTTATCACTTTGCTGTTTGCTTTCTTTGTAGTGATGTATTCCATTTCATCAGTGAATGAAGGCAAATACCGTGTTTTATCAGAAACACTGGAAAGCGTCTTTTCACAACCTACTCGCAGCAGTGACCCGATTCAGATTGGTGAAGTCAGCCGTGGACAAGGTGAACGTGTCGCTTCGCCGGGTAAGCCGGAAGTACCGGATTTTGAAATTGAACTGCCTGAACTGCCTAGGGAACGCCCTCCTGTTTCCGAGCAAAGTTTGCGCACCATCAACGATATCTCGCAGCAACTCAGCAACGCGCTTGCTGATTTAATTACCAATGAAGATGTCAGTATCAAGCAAACTGAAGACTGGCTGGAGGTGGAGATCAATTCCAATTTTCTGTTTGCCAGTGGTGATGCCCGTTTGGCCCGTGAGGCTGTACCGGTAATTGGTCAGATTGCCGATGTACTTGCCCCGGTCGCCAACCCACTACAAGTAGAGGGATTTACTGATGATCAACCGATTAATACACCGCGTTTCCCGTCAAACTGGGAGCTGTCAGCTGCCAGAGCGGCCAGTGTAGTGAATTTATTGGATCGCTTTGGTATTCAACCGGGCCGTATGTCAGCCATAGGTTATGGTGAGTTTAAACCAATTGCGGATAATGAGACCGAATTAGGCCGCCAAAAAAACCGCCGGGTGGTACTGGTTATTCTGGGAAGCCAGGAGAGCCGAAGAACCCTCGAAGTGTTTGATGAGCAATTGAATCGCAGTGAAACAGAGTCTGAAAACAGTATTACCCCCATTACTGACAGCCTGCCTCCTCCTGTGCTGGTACCCTCCGTTACTGACGAAGTATCTCCATGACGGTCTGGGCGATTGCCAATCAAAAAGGTGGTGTCGGCAAAACCACTACAGTGGTCAGCCTGGCCAGTCATCTTGCCAGAAAAGGTCATTCCACATTACTACTGGATATGGATCCGCACGGTTCGTTAACCACTTATTTTGGGTTTGATCCCGATAATATCGATCACAGTATCTACACTTTATTTCAACAGTCAGACCAGCAACCGCTCAACGCTATTTTCAAAACACTCAAAAAAACCAATCAGGATAATATTTACCTGTTACCCGCCGCAACGGCCATGGCAACCCTGGATCGCCAACTCAGTATCCAAAGCGGTAAAGGCCTGGTCATTCACAAAACCTTAAAGCAACTGAATGAGCGATTTGAGTATGTGCTGATAGACTGCCCGCCTATGCTGGGTGTTTTAATGGTCAATGCGCTGGCTGCCTGTGATGAGTTATTGATACCGGTACAAACCGAGTTTCTTGCCTTAAAAGGGCTTGAACGCATGTTGCATACTCTGCAGTTAATCAATCATTCCCGCCAGCACAAACTTCCGTACCTGATTGTGCCAACGATGTTTGATCGCCGTACCCGTGCCGGCGTTCAGACATTGCGTAAAATGCAAAAGGATTATGAAGAAAACCTCTGGCAGGATGCTATCCCGATTGATACACAATTTCGCGATGCCAGTAAGTCTGGCATTCCTCTGCCTGCGCTCAACCCAGAAAGTCGTGGCAGTATGGCCTATGAACGATTAATGAAAAAACTCACTAAAGCCCCAGCGGCAAAGCCCGGTCAAAATGTCTAAACCAATCCAGATTAAAGAACCAGAGCAAGCCTTGACAGCCTATCTGCAGGAGCTGTTACTGGACAGCGAACCGGAGACTTTGGAACACGTTGCAGTTGAAATAACTGAAACGGTGCCTGAGACTGAGCCCGGGATTATTGCCAGCCTCGCGAATACTTCTGACAAAGACACCCAGGCTTTATTATTTGAAGTGGCTGGTATGCAACTGGCGTTAACCCTGGATGAACTGGACGGCATAGAGAACTGGCCCGAAGAAGGTCTGTCACAGCTTCCTGGTCAGCCAGACTATATCGTTGGCACCCTAAGCCGCCCTAAACAGCATACTCAAGTAATTGATTTAACAACATTAATTACCAATAAATCAAGTAATTCAACAGATAACCGTTACATATTACTGGTGAACAATAAACAGCTGGGATTGGCTGTATCCACTATCCGCCATGTGGTTACGCTGGAGAGTGAAAATGTGCGTTGGCGGCGGGAACCGGGACAGAGACCCTGGCTGGCAGGTATGCTAATGTCACCTTTAAGCAGTATTATTTCATTAACAGAACTGTTAAAAATATTGCGATAACCGAATATAAAACTGGCACAGACTGTGCTTTGATGCTTATAAACACAGAACGTCATAAATTTGGCAGCCACTTATGTGCCAATATTTTGTGAATAAGGAAAATACAATGAGTGAGCAAGATAATCAGGCTGGTAATGACCCTATTCTGCAATGGGTGACTTATCAAATGGAGCAAGAAGTCTATGGCATCAATGTGATGCAAGTACAGGAAGTGCTGCGCCCGACTGAAATTGCGCCTGTACCGGGAGCTCCGGATTATGTGCTCGGCATTATCAATCTGCGTGGCAATGTAGTCACCGTGATCGATACTCGCAAACGGTTTGGTTTGTCCTCCCGGGAAGTCGATGAGGAGTCGCGCATTATTATTGCTGAGGTAAGCGGTAACGTCATCGGCATGCTGGTCGACAGTGTGGCTGAAGTTGTTTACTTGCATCAATCAGAAATAGACACGGCCCCGAATGTCAGCAGTGATGACAGTTCACGCTTTATTCAGGGAGTGTGTAGCCGTGATAAAAACCTGTTAATTCTGGTTGATGTCAACAAGCTGCTTAATGATGACGAAATAGCGGATATCGCCAGTTTCTGATGTAAATCATGGCAGACGAAATTCATCCAACCCAGCCACTTGTTCCCACCACCCGAGTGGACAATCCGGCGGATGAGAAACGACGCCATAAACCAAAGCAACAGGATGAGAAGGCACAAGAAGACGCTGATGAGGTTAAACCTAAACGGCCGCCTAAAACCGGCATTATTGATGAATATGTGTGATGTCTCAGGAGACATATCATGATGTTATATATCTTATATAGTTTGGTAGGTTTGCTGGGAATTGTGCTGCTTGTTACCAGCTACCGTTTCTTTCGCTTGAGTCGAGTTCAGGCAAGCCAAATCAGCTCTCTGCAGCAGCAGTTATCAGCGTTATGCAGCGCAGCAGTAGGCTCTGATGAACGTATCGTCCGATTTGAACAGGCCTTAATGAAGATTCGTGATCAGCAAAAAAGCATGGATCTCGGTCAACCACAACAACATAGCTATGAGCATGCAATTCGGCTGGCCAGAAAAGGGGTCGATATCAATCAACTTATTGATAATTGCAATCTGAGTGAAGAAGAGGCACTGCTGATTACCCGGTTGCACGGAGCACAGCGTCATTCGGCTACCGATTTGCATTAGGCTATGTTGATCTTTACGTAAGCACTTCAACTTTGTAACTCTGAAAGATCAACAGACCCTAAGGCTTGGTGGGCATTACCCGCTGTGGTTTACCGATTAAATATCCCTGAACAAAGTCCACACCAAACTCTTCCAGCATTTTCAGGGTTTCTCTGTCTTCGACAAATTCAGCAACGGTTTTTTTGCCGAGACTATGCGAAATATCGATCATCGACTTTACTAATAGCTGATCGACAGGGTCATTGTGCAGATTGGTAATAAATCCACCATCAATTTTAAGAATATCCACCGGAAAATGTTTTAGGTAGCTGTAGGAGTTGAATCCGGCACCAAAATCATCCAATGCAAATCGACATCCGAGATTTCGCAATCGATCGACCATTTGTTTGGTTTGTTCAAAGTTGGAAATTGCCGAGGTTTCAGTTATTTCAAACACCAGCCGGGATGGATCCGCCCCCGTTTCCAGTAACTTGCGCTCAACCAGTGGGTAGAGGTTTTTATCTAGAAAAATATTACCCGATAGATTAACCGCCAGCGCTGTATCGCCGGGAACATTTCTGAGCAATTCAAAAGCATGGTTAACGACCCACAAGTCAATCTGATGAATCAATCCCATGGCTTCTGCAACCGGTATAAAATCATGTGGGTAATACAGTTTATCACCCTGCCCACGCATGCGTATCAAACACTCATAGTGATTGATTTTTTTCTCTTTAAGCGAGTAGATAGGCTGAAATTCAAGAATGAAATTTTCTTGTTTTAATGCCGCACGAATTCTTGGAGCCCACTCGACACTATGTCTTAACGCATACATTTCCCGATCAGCCGGGCTGTATACATGAACCCGATTCCGGCCCCGTTTTTTAGCGGTATAGCATGCCTGATTAGCATGCGATAAGATTTCACCCACTGTAGAAATAGCGGCTTCGGTAATACATTTAACACCAATACTGGCGGATAAATGATATTCATGATCATGAAAAGTAAAACTGTATCCATCAAACATTTCCCGCAGGCCCTCAGCGCGGGCTATGGCAGTATCCGGTTCAATGGTATCAACTAATACAGCAAATTCGTCAGAACCAATCCGCACCAGTGTATCGCGGACTTTAAAAAAGCTCCGCAACGAATTGGCAACCTGAACTAACAAGGTATCACCAGCTTCATGACCTTCGGCATCATTCAGTACTTTAAAACTATCCAGATCGATATAAAACAACGCGCTACTGGTATGGAAGTTTCGTACCTGAGTCAACGTAATATCGAGCGCCTGTTCCAAACGTCGCCGATTTGCCAATCCGGTTAAATCGTCATGATTAACGGAAAATTGCAGTCTGGCTTCCATGACTCGCAACTGAGCATTTTCATCTTCAATCTGCTGCTGACGGAGATGATAATGGTCACGTTCACGTTTGGCAGCCAAAGTTGTCATGACCGCGGGAGGCAATGACTCAGCGGTAAGCGGGCGATATAAAAGTGAGGTGACACCATGTCCTAAATCCGTTAATAGCTGATTATGGTTCCATTGTGATTTTTCTGTCAGTGCGATAACCGGAATCAATCGCCATTCATCAAACTGATCCAACTTCAACCGGAGTTCCCGGGCATTACATTCACCCAAGCGGCAATCGAGGATGATCAAATCAATATCGCATAGGTCACCAGAAATGGCCTGTCTCAGCATTTGCATGAGTTTTTCCGGGCCATTGGCAGTGGAGATATTGGTAAAGCCACTCAACGACAACATGGTTTGCAGAAAAGCCAGATCAGAAAGCCGTGTCCCACTAATCAGAATCCGCGCAGCCAACAAGTCACTCACTTCCGCAGCAGATATCGGTGCCGTCAGGCTCTGCTCAGATGTCCTTGACATCGGTGACTCAACTGTTAGAAGTTTATTCATCTGGTTTGTATGCGGTTTCTTTATGACCGGTTTCAAGATACACGCAAATGAAAATAGCGGTTTTATATTTTAAAATCAACACTTAATGAGATTTTTGTAATGCTGTTTGTAAAGTATTGAAAAAAAAACAAGCCTCAAACTCAGTAATAATGCTTTAACGCAGATTAATCTGTACTGGAATTTAGCCTTTGTCCTTAGGGAATTTACCCGAAATAATATATGCGTAAGCAATCACTTCTGCGATAACTCGATAAAGCTCTTCAGGTATCGCTTCCCCCAGCTGCATTTCTTTCAGCATATCAGCCAGAACGGCATCTTCACGAAGGGGAATATTGTGCTGTTTAGCAATGCGAATAATTTCAGCAGCAATATCGCATTCGCCGCTGGCGGTCACTGTGGGTGCATTGTCTCCGTCATAATGCAATGCAATAGCACGTAACGGCTCTGCTTGTTGTTTCATACTGAGATATCCAGTAATGCATCTGACGAGTCAGTCTGCGCAACCGGAGATAACCACTCTACCGGCGCACAATGGCAGCTGAGCCGCTGAACCTGTAAATCCAGTGCTGATAGCTTGTCACGCAATAAACCGATATTGTCTTCCAGCAGCGCAACCGCTTCTGGATCTTCAGCAGTTAATGACACACTGACATTATTTGTCTGCAAAGCAATTGAAGCGCGCAGTTTCCCCAGGTTTTGTGTTTCCAGATTGAGTGTCACTTGCCACTGTTCTGCATCTTGCTCATCCTGCTTTGTTCCACGTTGCAATTGTAACTGCATCCACTGCAACTGTTGTTTGTCACGTAAGGGCACATCCATCAACCAGACTTGGGGCTGTGCGGGATTATCTGCTTCCCTGACCATATTCAATTGATTCATCTGAACTCTGGCAATCGCCGTTTCTACTTCGCGCAGTAAAACCTGTAATCTGGCTAATTCGTTCACACCAGCCTGAAATTGTGCATTTTGAGTACTTTGTTGAACAGATATATTCTGAAGGTTGAGATTCTGAACATTGGGACTGGTGTTGCCAGCCAGTCCTTGACCAGCCAGCAACATGGTTAATAATTGGGCCGGAGTTTGACCACTTGCCATAAGAGCGTTCGTAATATGTGATGGAAGCTGTTGCAAAGCGGAAGGCTGATTGAGCAAATTTATCAGGGCATTACGAATTTCCACCGGAAGATTCTGAGCATTGATTTGACCGTTTGCTGTTTGTCGGATCTGTCCTTCAAGTGCTGCAGCCAGTTTCAATAAATTCGCTTTGAAATCACCACTTATCACCGGATTCGGCTGCATCAATTGTCTTTCGAGAAACACTCCGGACTGTTGAATCGCTTGTTGCAAATTGGCTGATTGCTGAACAGTTTGCGTTTCGCGAATATTTTGCCATAGCTGACTTAGCGCATTTTGAACCGGAGTCATTGTTCTCAGATCCGGTAACGAATTGATCACATTTTGTAATTGCGGAGGTTGGGCGAAAACAAACGGCAATAATCGGCGTTGCTGGGAAATCAGATTTTCTGACAAATTCGGATTGGGCGTTTTTAGAGCAACGCTCAGTGGTGCGTTGCCCAGAATCTGTAATAAAAGCTGCTGTCCGGGTTTGAAACTGGAATTCAACCTGCTGATATCCAATTCCAGTGGCACAGGCAATTTTCCGGCTTGCGGCAATGCCAACAGGATAGATTGCTGAGGTAATAACTTAATGACTTCTGCCAGTAACGTTTGCCCTGGCCGGAAGTTCGGCATAACCGATGTGACAGCCGCCACAGAGAGTAATTTAAGTGCTACTTTATCACTGGCACCTGCATCGGTTCGTTGCAGTTCAAGAGTCTGTCCACGCTGCAAATCCACCCCGGCCTGAATGGTAATAACCCTTCCTGCTAACTGGATATCGACATTTTCGCCCGCCTTTCCAGCCGATATCACCACAGCCTGCGCAACTTGTCCCGGTGTCAACGCTGGCGTTTGACTTGCCGATCCCGTTACAGTGACCTGAGCAGCCTGTGAGGTCTGAGGTATTTGCATGAATTCACCTGGAATTAAACACAATGCTAGTATAACAACCAACTTGTTGCCAAAGACCGGCCAATGAAAAAATTCAGTACAAAATGGTATACCCGCCAAAATACAAGGATCAGTGGACCGTTCACCATAGCCCTGCTGAAAAGTAATCTGCAGTTAGGCAGAATTGATGCCCAAACAGAGATCAGTTCGGACCAAAAAAACTGGCAGCCATTAGGCGATATCATCGAACTGGAAGTTGTCGATCCTATCACCCCACCACCGTTACCTCTTGATGAACGTGATGGTTTTGATCGCCGCAATCAGCAACCTATGACCGAAGCTGAACGTGAAATGCGTCGGGAACAACGACGCAGACTGGAACCAGACTTTTTAATTCAGCAGCGCCAGCAACGCAGTGCATTATTACAAAAGCTCAAACCTCAACGTCCTGCCCGTTTCTGGCCATTGCTGATTATCAGCCTGATTCTCATCGCTATTTTCAGCTTCGCCATATTATTCCCGACACCGTCAAGTCTATCGGAAGCTGATTGTGACAGTGTGCCTGCGCCCAACGCGAACTGGGAAAACTGTCTGAAACCGGCAATGGATATTCCCGCTGCTAACCTGACCAAAGCCAACCTGCGTAACAGTGTGCTGGCCATGTCAAACCTGATGAGCGCCGATCTGATGGAAGTTGATATGAGTTATGCCGATTTACAACTTAGCAATCTGAGTTATGCCAGCCTGCAGGGAGCTAATCTGAAAGGCGCCAACCTGCAACAGGCTGATCTGTCCTACAGTAATTTATCCAACAGTGATTTAAGTTTTGCCAATTTACGGGATGCCAAGCTGGGTGGCAGCGATTTGCAAGATGCCAGGCTGGATAAGGCTATCTGGATTGATGGGCGGATTTGTGCAGCAGGTTCAGTTGGCAGCTGTTTGTAAAATACCTGCCATCAATGGAGTTTTTGCGGTGCGGCCAGCGTGAACGCCGGGATATCGACGGCAAATCGGCTACCATTATCATCCATCATGTTGTAATGGCCCTGCATCATACCAACCGGGGTATCCAGCATCGCCGCACTGGTATAAGTAAAGGTTTCAGTTGGTGCCAGATAAGGGTGCTGCCCCACAACACCATCGCCCTCCACCTCCTGCTCATGACCATCGCCGCCAGTGATTTTCCAGTAACGCGATAATAACCGGGCCGGGGTGTCGCCCTCATTGGTGATAGTAATGGTATAGGCAAAAAGATATCTTGCCCTTGCCGGATCGGATTCATGATCCAGGTAGGTGGTTTCTACATTAACCAGAATGTGATTTTTTTTATCTGTCATGCCGAACATTATAACGCGTTTCGAGCCAACAAACGTGCACCTAACAGCCCCACATCAGGATTATTAATCAGGTAGACCGGAATTTTTTCCAACACGCCGCGCATTCGCCCCTTGGCAAGAAAAAACTGCATAAAATGTTCCTGCTTAAACAACGCTGAATTTTTTGCGGCAATGCCACCAGCAATAAAAAGTCCGGCTCCGGGCAAAGCAGTCAGCGCCAGATTGCCAGCCTGAGCACCATATATCTGCATAAATAATTGCATGGTTTTTACGGCTAATGGATCTGATTGCTTAAGCGCATAGTCACTAATCTGTTCAGCAGACAAGCTTACACATGAATCGGCGGCTCCCTGTTGCTCAGCAATAAACTGATACAACATCACCAGACCGGCACCAGACAATACACGTTCATAAGAAACATGGTCGTATTGCTCGAACAGCTTTTCCAACAGTTTCTGCTGTGTTCGTTCCTGTGGTGCGAAGTCAGTATGACCGCCTTCCGTTGGCCATACTCGCCAACCTGTATGTATTGGTGACAGAATAGCCTGCCCCAAACCGGTGCCCGCACCAATAACTGCCCTCAGGGCCCTGGCTTGAGGTTCCCCCGCTTGCAGAACCGTTAAATCTTCTTCACCAAGCTCATCAATACCATGACCCACAGCGGCAAAATCATTGATCAAAGAAATCTCCGCAATCGGAAACATCACCTGTAATTTATCAATATCGATTATCCAGGCAAGATTTGTCAGTTGAACCCGTCGGCCAGTCAACGGCGCTGCCACTGCAAAACAGGCACTGCTGACAGGAAAATAACTCGCTGGCACTAACGATAAAAACGTTGTCAGCAAATCCTCAAAATCGGTATAGGCTTTATTATCAAACCGTTGCTGTACGATCACCTCACCATCAAAATGGCTTAATTGCAGCAAGGTTTTGGTGCCACCGATATCGGCAGCTAACAACGTTTTCATATTATTTCGCTGCGGCAGCGTTATCCATAAACCAGTAGTAATCCCCTGTTGGAGCAAGTCGTTGCACCGGTAATCCAGTTACCGCCCCGGTAGTGATATCTCTGACAATATCTGCTTTGGCTTCACCGGCAATAAAGACAATGACCTGTCTGGCAGCATTGATTACCGGATAGGTCAATGTCACGCGCCAGGATTGAAATTTTTCAACAAATAAACTGGCAGTCAACGTATCGGTTACTTCAAGTGCCGGAGTATCGGGAAATAATGAGGCGATATGGCCATCTGGTCCCAAACCCAACAAGACTAAATCAAATGGTCTATCTTCCATAATCAACTTGATGGTATCAGCATAACGAGTGGCCACTTCAGTGGCATCGCCACTCTCAGTGGGCATGCGATGCACATTTTCAGCAGGAATAGGTAAATGATCCAGCATAGCCAATCTGGCCATTTTAAAATTGCTGTCATCATGCGTCGCCGGCACGCAACGCTCATCACCAAAAAAGATCTGCACCCGCGCCCAATCAATCTGTTCGATATAAGGCGATGTGGCCAGCTTCTGATAGAGACCTTTAGGTGTAGAGCCCCCGGCCAGCGCAACATAAAACACACCCCGTTTAGCAATAGCTGAACGTGCAGTCACAACGAAATGTTCGGCAGCTGCTTCGATCAAGCGCTCTGAATCAGGCAGAATTTTTTGTTCAGCTTTCATGTCTATCCTCAACATTAACAATAATTTTGTGCGGTATCTCGCTGACAGTGTCAGCCAAATCCTGTTAATTTAGCAATCATGCTGTACTGACAGCAAGCCAAACTCGACTTCAAATTATCTTTCACAGGAACATTCTCTATGAAAAACACTTTTTTTGCCCTTACGATGTTGTTGTCATCCGCTGTGGCGGTTGCCGAAAATGATTTGAATTTTAATCTGGTCAACCTGAATGCAACAGCGGCTACAGAAGTGGCTAACGACCAGGTAACCAGCGTCATTCAGGTCATGCTTAATGGAACAGATCCAACTAAACTAGGCCAACAGGTCAATCAGCGCAGTAATCAGCTGTTGGAAAAAATCAAGGCTTATGACTCGGTAAAATCACAAACCACCGGCTATCAAACCCGTCCGATGTACAAAGACAGCCAAATCGTTTCCTGGCAAGTTAGCCAGCAAATTCGTCTGCATAGCCATGATTTCACACAAATGAGTGAGTTGTTAGGTGACGTGCAGGATTTGGGCACCGTGCAATCGATAGTATTTTCGCTGTCTGATGAATTAATCGAATCCACCCAGAACGAATTAATGCAGCAAGCTATCAGCAAATTTCGCGATAAGGCGGCATTGATTCAGCAGCAATTTGATGAGCCGGGTTATCGTCTGGTCAATTTATCAGTGAACACCAGCGGTTATGCCCCGGTTCATCGCATGGAAAGCAGTATGATGATGTCTGCCGATATGAGTAGCAAAAGTGCACCGGCAGCTCTGGAAGCGGGCAGTAATAAAGTGTCTGTTGATGTGCATGGGCAGATTCAGTTAATCAGCGATACCACTACCTTGACCGATTGATCACTTGAGAAACAAATCATAGGCCGGGTTATCGGTTTCCAGCCAATAGACATAGCCGAGGTTGTCCAGAAACGCCTGAAATTCTTCATTGAATTCAGGCGTCACCTGGATACCAACCAGTACCCTGCCATAGGCAGCACCATGATTTCGATAATGAAACAGGCTTATATTCCAGCGTTGGCCTATATGTGTCAGAAAGCGTAACAACGCACCCGGCCGCTCTGGAAATTCAAAGCGAATCAAACGCTCATTTTCGGCTTGAGGTGCATGTCCGCCCACCATATACCGAACGTGCAATTTGGCCATTTCATTATCGGTGAAGTCAATCCATTGATAACCTGCCTGCGTCAGGTTCTCAAACAAAATCTGCCGCTCTTCTTCACGCCCCGACATACGTACACCGACAAATACATGTGCCTGCTGATTATCAGCGTAGCGATAATTGAATTCGGTGATGCCTCGATCTGCCAATGCTTTGCAGAAGCGCTGAAAGCTGCCCGGCTGTTCATCAATGGTAGCGGCAAACAACACTTCCCGGCGTTCACCGATTTCGGCACGTTCAGCCACATGCCGTAACCGGTCGAAGTTCATATTAGCGCCGCTGTTAATCACCACCATGGTTTTATTATGTAAACCATTTTGCTGAATGTATTTTTTCGCACCAGCAATCGATAAGGCACCTGATGGCTCCGCAATCGAACGGGTATCGTCAAAGACATCCATGATCGCCGCACAGATTTCATCTGTTTCCACGGTGACCACATGATCGACCGTCTTTTGTGCAATGCGGAACGGCTCTTCGCCAACCTGCCTGACCGCTGTACCATCGGCAAACAAACCAACCTGATCCAATTTGACACGCTCCCCCGCATCCAGAGCAGCTTTAAGGCTGGCAGCATCTGCCGGCTCAACCGCAATGATTTTAATTTCAGGCCAGATAGCTTTGATATAAGCCGCCATTCCAGCCAGTAATCCGCCACCACCTACGGGAATAAATACCGCGTATACCGGATCCGGATGCTGGCGCATGATTTCCATTGCAATTGTGCCCTGTCCGGCGATCACCAATGGATCATCATAGGGATGAATAAACACCCTGCCCTGATCAGTTGAAACCTGCTTAGCATAATCAAAGGCTTCATCGTAACTGTTGCCATGCAAGGTAATTTCAGCACCTAACATGCGTACCGCTTCGACCTTGATGGGAGGCGTGGTGACGGGCATCACAATCACCGCAGAAATGCCCATTTTATTGGCGGCCAATGCCACGCCCTGCGCATGGTTTCCAGCTGAAGCGGCGACGACACCCTGTATACGTTCGGCTTCAGTTAAATGACTCATCCGGTTATAAGCGCCACGTAACTTAAAGGAAAATACCGACTGCAAGTCTTCGCGCTTAATCAGAATCTGATTATCCAGTCGCTTGGATAATCTTGGCATCAAATCCAAAGGTGTTTCGATAGCGACATCATAAACGCGCGCTTTGAGGATTTTTTCTACATAGCCTGTGAGCATGGGGTTCCAGATTCAGTCTGTTAGGTTAACGAAAGATGACTACGTTACCATTGACCGCTATTTATCTCTATAATTAGCCGGATAAAATCAAGCCATTCAAATTAACAAGGAATCGCAATGACTGCTGATGAAATGAAGAAACAAGCTGCCTGGTCGGCTTTGGAATATATTACTACCGACGGTGTTGTAGGTGTAGGCACTGGCTCTACCGTTAATCACTTTATCGATGCCTTAGCGACTATCAAACATCGCATCGAAGGTGCCGTGTCCAGCTCCAATGCTTCCACACAGCGTTTAAAAGATTATGGCATTGAAGTGTTTGATTTAAATGATGTGAAAGAAGTCGCGGTATATGTCGATGGTGCCGATGAGTCCAACCATAATCTGCAACTGATTAAAGGTGGTGGCGGTGCATTGACCCGCGAAAAAATTATTGCTGCGGTTGCTGATAAATTTGTCTGTATTGCTGACGCAACCAAATTGGTCGATGTATTGGGTAAATTCCCGTTACCGGTTGAAGTCATTCCGATGGCTCGTAGTTATGTTGCGCGTGAGATTGTCAAACTGGGCGGCCAACCGGTTTATCGTGAAGGTGTGATCACCGATAATCATAATGTCATCCTGGATGTACATGGTCTGGATATCATGGAACCTATCAAACTGGAAAAAACGCTGAACGATATCGTAGGCGTAGTGACTAACGGCTTGTTTGCCATGCGTCCTGCGGATGTGTTGTTGCTTGGCACCGAAAACGGCACTCAAACCGTCCATCCTAAATAATTTGCACCTGCCCGCTGTTAAGGCGGGCATTTTGCCAGAGCGAAAATATGTTCAGACCTCTAAGTGTCTATATCGGCACCCGTTATACCCGGGCCAAACGGCGTAATCATTTTATTTCGTTCATTTCCATGACCTCCATGCTGGGTGTTGCACTCGGTGTGGCGGCGTTGATTACTGTTTTGTCCGTAATGAATGGCTTTGAAAAGGAATTACGTGAACGGATTCTGGGAATGACTTCGCATGCCTTTGTTACCGGTTCCGGCGGCACGTTGTCTGACTGGCAAAAAGCAGAAGCTTTAATTGAAGGCTTTCCCCGCGTCATGAGTTCTGCCCCATTCGTGGAAGGCCAGGCGATGCTGAATCAAGGAAGCCGGGTTCGTGGGACCCAAATTCGCGGTGTGGATCCAGCTCTGGAGCCAAAAGTCTCTTCGATTGGCGACAAAATCATTCAGGGTCGTTTTGATTCTCTGCAACCAGGAAGTTACGGCATTATTCTGGGTAAGGATCTGGCCATCGCAATGGGTGTGGGCACCGGCGATAAAATTACCGTCATAACCCCGCACGTCACCCCAACTCCTGCGGGGGTGATTCCTCGCCTGAAACGTTTAACTGTCGCCGGTGTGTTTGAAATCGGAATGTATGAATATGACAGTGCTCTGGCCATCATGAATATCGAGGATGCCGCTAATTTATTCCGTATTCCCGGTAAAGTGACAGGGCTGCGCTTACAACTGGATGATGTTTACCAGGCACCACGAATTACCCGAGATTTATTACAAACCTTACCAGCAGAATACCGGGCAGCCGACTGGACCTATCAACACGCCAACTTTTTCCGTGCATTAAAAACAGAAAAAACCGTGATGTTTGTCATCCTGATGCTGATTGTCGCTGTTGCAGCATTTAACATTGTTTCAACATTGGTAATGATGGTCACGGATAAATATTCAGATATCGCCATTCTGCGAACGTTGGGCATGTCGCCACGCGGCATTATGGGGATCTTCATGGTGCAAGGCATTGTGATTGGACTGATAGGCACCCTGCTGGGGGTAATTGGCGGAGTCATTCTGGCGCTGAATGTATCGAATATTATTGCCTGGATTGAGATGCTGCTGGGTTATCAATTCCTGCCAGCGGAGGTCTACTACATTAGTGACCTGCCCTCAGAGCTAAACTGGAATGATGTGACCGTTATCGGTATTACCGCGTTTGTATTATCGATCCTGTCGACCATTTACCCTTCCTGGCGTGCCGCTCAGGTGAAACCGGCTGAGGCATTACGCTATGACTAATCATGTGATTCGCTGCCAGAATCTGGTGAAACGATATAAAGACGGCAATCTGGAAACGCCTGTATTACAGGATGTTAATCTTCAGGTGGTTGCAGGTGACCGTATAGCGATTGTCGGCAGTTCCGGTTCAGGCAAAAGTACCTTGCTGCATCTCTTAGGTGGACTGGACAGCCCAACCAGCGGACAGATTGAAGTATTGGATCAGGATATCAGTAAGCTGTCCGTCAATGCTTTGAGTAAACTGCGTAACCAATCTTTGGGATTTGTTTACCAGTTTCACCATTTGCTACCAGAGTTTACTGCAGAAGAGAATGTCGCCATGCCTCTGGTCATCGGCGGTATGCACCCTAAATCAGCGAAACAACAAGCATCTGAATTATTACAACAGGTGGGCCTTGGCCATCGCGTACATCACAAACCCAGCGAATTATCGGGTGGTGAACGTCAACGTGCAGCTTTAGCCCGTGCCTTGATTACCAAACCCGCCTGCCTATTGGCCGATGAGCCCACCGGCAACCTAGATCATCATACCGCTGAAGGGATTTTTGATTTGATTATGCAACTGAATGCCGAATTGGGTACTGCGCTGGTAATAGTGACCCATGACCGTCAATTAGCTGCCAGAATGGATCAGCAATTAACCTTAATCGACGGTAAGTTACAAAACTGACTTTATGGCTGGTTATTGTCGTTATCCTGTCGTGCTTTTTGACGGCGATAACGTTTTAACCAGCTATTAATCACCACCAGACGCCAGATCAATCGCACGATAATGACACCGGCCACGGCCGCAAACGCACCACAAACCACCGAACCAAGTAAGAACGGTTGCCAGACAAAGCCTATCTCCTGCCACAACCATTCCAGACTAAAAGCGAATTCATGGGTACGCAGTGGTACATCAAGCAATGTAGCGCCGACTTTGTAAGTAAAAAAGTAGATTGGCGCCATGGTCAACGGATTGGTTATCCAGACACACATTACTGCAATAGGCAGATTTACCCGTAACCAGATAGCCAGCAGACCAGCTACCAGCATTTGACCCGGCATCGGTATAAAAGCAAAGAAAACCCCTATCGCAACTGCCGCAGATACCGATCGGCGATTAAGGTGCCATAATTCCGGAGCCATTATCCTTTCGCCAAAACGACGCATGTGCTTATGCTCGCGCATCGTCACATGATCTGGCATTATTCGTTTTAGGAACTTACGAGGCATTATGTCTCAGCATTACGGACAAACGGCGGTCATTATAGGGATATATGATCAAACCTGCCATTGCATTTTTGTCAGGCTGTTTATTAGTGGCATGGTTGCCGCAGCTACCCTCATTGTATTGGCTGCTCACACTATTCCCCTTGATTGTTATTGCCTGGCGTTCGTCACAATGGACCATTTTGTGGTTTATTGTTGCTCTACTATGGACCGGTATCCAGACGCATATCAGATTAGATAATCAACTTGATGCCACACTTGAACGACAAGATATTCTGGTCAGTGGTTTCATTACTTCACTTCCCCATCATAACGTTCAACACGTTCGTTTTGAATTCAAACCAGAAAACAGCAGCGTAAAATTACCCGCCAAACTTCGTCTAAGCTGGTATTTTCCACCAGATATCACTCCCCAGGCCAACGAAAAATGGCAATTGCTGGTTCGTTTAAAAATGCCTCAAGGCATGGCGAATCCCGGCGGTTTTGATTATGAATCCTGGTTATTCCAGCAACAGATCGGCGCGACAGGTTATATACGACAATCAGAGCTGAATCAAAAGTTACAATCCGCCCCGATGTATTCGGTTAACTACTGGCGTGCAACATTAATCGAAAAGATGACTTCTCTAATGGAACATAGCCCGCATCTGGCCCTGATTCAGGGGCTGGGCGTTGGAAGTCGAGATCTCATGCAACCAGAACAATGGGAAACCTTAAGAAAGACTGGTACCAGTCATCTGTTAGCGATATCCGGTCTACATATTGGTCTGGCGGCTGCTTTGGGATTTTTTGCTGTCAAAACCGTTTGGCGGATGCGCAGTCGACACTTATTAATATTAAGTGATCGGCAAGCGGGCGCTATGGGTGGCTTTTTACTCGCTGTGTTTTATGCACTGCTGGCCGGTTTATCCATCCCAACGCAACGCGCTTTAGTGATGGTCAGTGTGGTCATGCTCAGTATTTTTATCAAGCGCCGTGTTGAACCGTTACAGGTGTTAAGCCTGAGTTTAATACTTGTTCTATTTATCGATCCGTTTGCTGTGTTGGCCGTGGGTTTCTGGTTATCATTTGCTGCCGTCATCTGCATTTTGTACGTAGCACAATATCGACAACCTGCCCGAAAATGGCTTTGGTTGCATATTCACTTTTGGATAGCCGTTGGCTTGACGCCTCTGTTGCTGCTGTTTTTTCAGGAAACCTCTCTGATAGCACCGTTGGCCAATTTACTGGCTGTGCCTTTGGTGAGTTTTCTGATTGTGCCGCTATTGTTATTAACACTGCTGCTCTTAAGCTTTGATGTACAGATAGCAGCATGGCTGCTGCATCTTACCGAAAGGCTATTGTCGTTATTGTGGTGGTATCTGGATTGGCTGGCGCAATTACCTATATCCGTTTGGCAAACTCCGGTATTTTCCATCGGATTGCTTAGTCTGTCAGTCATTGGCATCTTGATATTGCTCGCACCGCGCGGTTGGCCGTTACGCTGGCTAGGCCTCATATTGATCCTGCCGCTATTCTGGTACAGCCCAAAACGACCTGATGCGGCAGAAATCTGGTTTACATTATTAGATGTAGGCCAAGGCTTATCAGCCGTTGTACAAACCCAAAATCATACTCTGGTGTTTGATACGGGTCCGACATTTGGTGATTTTGATACCGGCTCGGCAGTCGTTGTACCGTACCTTCGTCATCTTGGCGTAAAACACTTGGATACCTTGGTGATTAGTCATGCGGATAATGATCATATCGGTGGAGCTCATGCGGTTTTGTCTAATTATCCTGCCAGACAAATCCTGAGTAGTGATCCCGATAAACTAACTGACAGTGCGCTTTGTCAGCAGGGTCAATCATGGCAATGGGATGAGGTTCTATTTGAGGTGTTACATCCGTCTAATAATGATAGCGGCAGTCGGAACGACTTATCCTGTGTCCTCAAAATCAGCAGTCAATATGGCAGCATCTTATTAACCGGTGACATTGAACGACGGTCAGAATCCGGCCTGGTCAGACAATATGCCCGCCAACTCAGTGCCGATATTTTAATCGCACCTCACCATGGCAGTCGCAGTTCATCTTCTTTGGCATTTATCCAGCAGGTTTCCCCCCGATTTGTGTTATTTGCCAGCGGCTATCAAAATCGTTATAACTTTCCTGCTGCCGATGTAGTTGCCCGCTATCATGAGATGGGTAGCAAGACCTATCAAACGGGCAGGCTGGGCGCATTGTTTATCAAACTCGATCGAAAAATGAATTTAATGCCCACAGGCTGGCGTGAACAACATCGAAGATTATGGATGCGTAACGCTACTGAATAAATGCGTTTTCACGTATCATGGCAACATTTATTTCACTGGGACGGATGGAGCATGCTGGAACTATTTAAAGCAGGTGGCTGGCTGATGTTACCGCTACTTGGCTGTTCGATAATTGCCATTGCGATTATTGCCGAGCGATTTTGGAGCCTGCAACAACGTCGAATTGCACCACCTGAATTAATCACCCAAATCTGGCAATGGTTACAGTTCAAGCAAATCGACCAATACCGCATTAATTCGCTGCAAAAGAACTCTCCGCTCGGTCAAATTCTCGCGGCCGGTCTGATTAATCGCAACAGTTCCCGTGAGATCACCAAGGAAAGCATTGAAGATACCGGACGTCACGTCACCCAGCAGCTGGAACGCAATCTCAATACCTTGGGAACCATTGCGGCGATTTCACCTTTAATAGGATTGTTAGGTACGGTCATTGGTATGATCAAAGTCTTTGCGGTCATCACACTGGAAGGTGTCGGCAATCCGGAAACGCTCGCAGGCGGTATTTCCGAGGCTTTACTCACTACTGCTGCCGGTCTGGTTGTGGCCATTCCCAGTGTAATCTTTTATCGCTACTTCCGCGGCAAAATTAATCAGCTGGTAGTGAGCATGGAAGAACAGGCCATGCAGTTAATTGAAATGTTACATGGCGAACGTGAGTTTGATCCTGATGAGGCGCGTTCGCAATGAAACTGTTGCCGCGGAACTCTGAAGAACCCGATGTCAATCTGACTCCGATGATTGATGTAGTGTTTCTGTTGCTGCTGTTTTTTATGGTATCCACTAGTTTTATCCGGGAAAGTTCACTTAAAGTGGATTTACCGGAAGCCAGCGGTCAGGCATTAGCCGAACAGGAATCACCGATTGATATTATCATTCGGGCGAATGGTGAAGTGCTGGTCAACGATATCCCAATGACCGAGCTGACACGTGATGCCTTACGTGATTTGCTAAAAACCACCGCAGGGGATAATGACAATCCGCACATTATTATCAGTGCAGATGCCAATGCAGAATACCAGCATATTGTGACGGCAATGGATGCAGCACAATTACTTGGTTTTACCCGTTTGACACTGGCAACACGCCAAAAAACAACTGAGATTCCATGAAACAAACTGCCAGCGAGATGAGCGCTTTTCAACTATATAAGCGCCTGCTTTCCTATGTAAAACCTTACTGGTTGGTGTTTGGCGCTGTTATTTTGTCCATGCTTGTTTATGCTGCCAGCGAAACGGCCATGGCCGCCTTGATGAAACCCCTGATGGATGGCAGTTTTGTTGAAAAAGATCCGTTTATTATTAAATGGATACCCATCGCATTAATCGGTATTTTTCTGATTCGAGGCGTTGCCAATTTCCTGACTACATATGGTTTGGGCTGGATCGCCCGGAATGTGATCATGACCTTGCGAACGGAAATGTTTGATCGTTTGCTGACCTTACCCGCCAGCTTTTATGACAAAAGTACTTCCGGTCAGCTGATGTCAAAATTGTTATATGACGTTGAGCAGGTAGCTGATGCTGCCACCGATGCCATTTTGGTACTGGTTCGGGATACATTGACAATTATCGGCTTACTGGCATGGATGATTTATCTGAACGGCATGCTGTCATTAATCATCTTGCTGACCGTGCCATTTATCGGTTTACTGGTCTACAAAATCAGTACCCGTTTCAGACGCATCAGTAAAACTATTCAGGACTCCATGGGCGATGTGAGTCATACCTCCAGTGAGGTTATCGAGGGGCACCGTGAAGTCAAAACCTTTGGCAGCCAGCAATATGAAGCGAAACGTTTTGACAAGGTCAATCAGCTCAATCGTCGTCAGCGGATGAAAAAAATCGCTACTGAGGCAACCAGTCAGCCAATTATTGAATTGATTGCCGTTCTGGGCTTAGCCGTTGTTATTTATCTGGCCACCTTACCGCAGATGCTTGAACAGATTACTGTGGGCACTTTTATTTCCTTCATCACGGCGATGTTTATGATTCTGACACCGCTTAAACGCCTCACCAAACTTAACTCCAAACTGCAGGCGGGTATTGCCGCCGCTGACAGTGTATTTACCATGCTGGATCAAAAACCAGAAGCCGATACCGGCGAGCAACAGCTTAAACGTGCTAAAGGTGATATTCGCTACGAACAGGTCAGCTTTCAGTACGACACTACGTCACGAAAAGTGCTGGACAACATCAGCTTTGAAATTAAGGCGGGTCAGACTATCGCTTTTGTCGGCCATTCCGGCAGTGGTAAAACCACTCTGGTAAGTTTGTTACCTCGGTTTTATTCGCCGACTGAAGGTCGGGTTTTAATTGATGATATTGATATCACCACACTTAAATTACTGGATTTGCGTAAACAGATTTCTCTAGTCAATCAACAAGTTATTCTGTTCAACGATACTATTTCCAATAATATTACCTACGGACAGAAGGAAGACATTGCTGAAGAAAAAATTATTGAAGCAGCTAAAGCCGCACATGCCTGGGAGTTCATCCAGAAACTGCCTGAAGGCTTGCAAACTCAAGTCGGACAGAATGGCGTATTACTCTCCGGCGGGCAACGCCAACGTCTTGCCATTGCCCGAGCCTTGTTACGTGATACGCCTATTCTGATTCTGGATGAGGCCACCGCCTCACTTGACTCTGAAGCCGAAAGACATATTCAATCAGCATTAGAAAACCTGATGCAAAGCCGGACAACTCTGGTGATTGCTCACCGGCTTTCCACCATAGAAAAGGCTGATCTTATTGTGGTGATGCATGACGGACATATTGTCGAGACAGGTACACATCAGCAATTGCTGGAGAAAGGTCATCACTATGCTGAATTACATCGCTTGCAGTTTCAGCAGCAATAATGAAAACCGATTGGCTAACCAATAGCTGGAATCACCCCACTCCGCTCACTTGGTTATTATTGCCTTTAAGCTGGCTATATCGACTGATTATTCTGCTGCGACGCCAGGCATATCGGGTTGGCATCTTCAAGCAATTGTCATTGCCGGTACCGGTAATTGTGGTGGGTAATATCAGTGTAGGTGGCAGCGGCAAAACGCCTTTTGTCATCTGGTTAGCCCGGTATTTAAAACAGCAGGGTTGGCGGCCGGGTATTATCAGTCGTGGTTATGGTGGCAAAGCCGAACACTATCCCTGCAATGTGCATCAACACAGCCTGGCTTCAGAAGTCGGCGATGAACCGCTGTTGATCCATCGGCGCACTCAGTGTCCGGTAGTGGTTGCTGCAGATCGGCTTGCAGCCGGCAAACAGTTACTGGCAGAAAATGACTGTAATATCATTATCACTGATGATGGTTTGCAGCATTACCGACTGCAACGAGATTTGGAAATCGTCATTCTTGATAAAAATCGCGGTCTGGGAAATCAGGCTTGTTTACCTGCAGGACCATTGCGAGAATCAACCTCGCGGTTACAAACGGTCAATTTTATTATTCACCATGGTGAGGGAAGTAATGCTGATCTGACGATGCAACTACAGATCCAGCAAGCTATTCAATTGCAGAAAGAAATAACTCAAAAACCGTTATGTGAATTTAGCAATACACCTGTTCATGTCGTTGCCGGTATCGGACATCCACAGCGTTTTTTTGACCAATTGCAACAACAGTTCGGCTTAACCGTTATCCCGCATGCCTTTGCGGATCATCATCGTTATACTGCCGCTGATTTCCAGTTTGCCGAGCCATACCCCATACTGATGACAGAAAAAGATGCGGTAAAATGTCAGGCATTTGCGACAAACAACATGTGGTATGTGCCTGCTGAGGCGCAGCTGAGCCCTTCGCTTGGCCCTGAAATCGATAAAAAACTAAGAGAGCTTTTACATGGATAAGACCTTATTGGAAATACTTGCCTGTCCTGTCTGCAAGAGTAGCGTTGTCTATCAAAAGCAATCGCAGGAATTGATTTGCAAAGCCTGTCGGGTCGCCTATCCCATTCGGGATGAAATCCCAGTCATGCTTATAGATGAGGCGCGTGAACTGACTGCGGAAGAAATCGACTGATGCAATTTAAAATCATTATACCCGCCCGCTTTGCCTCAAGCCGGCTACCCGGTAAACCTTTGCGTGAAATTGCAGGCAAACCGATGATTCAGCATGTCTATGAGCGCGCGTTGGCCAGTGAAGCGAGTGAAGTCATTATCGCAACAGATGATCAGCGTATTGCCGATGCAGCGAAAAGTTTTGGTGCAGATGTCTGCATGACCCGGGATGATCATATTTCCGGCACTGATCGTTTGGCTGAAGTGGCTCAGTTAAGGGCATTTCATGGCGATGATTTAGTGGTCAATGTACAGGGAGATGAGCCCTGTTTGCCAGCCGTGTTGATTAATCAGGTGGCAGCGGATTTGGCGCACCATCGTGAAGCTGCAATTACTACGTTATACAGCCCGCTAGAAAACGCTGAACAGGTATTTGATCCTAATATCGTTAAAGTAGTGGTGGATGCTAAAGGTTATGCGATGTATTTCAGCCGCGCCCCTATTCCATGGTTACGCGAGCATTTTAATAACAAACAGGCACTCAACAACGTCACAATGCCGCATTTAAAGCATGTTGGTATGTATGCCTATCGAGCAGATTTTTTGCATCGTTATCATGAATTACCGCCTGCGCCGCCGGAACAATTTGAATCATTGGAACAGCTTCGGGCGCTTTACCATGGCAATCGGATTCACTTGACAGAAGCTCAGGTTGATCCTGGACATGGAGTTGATACTGAACAGGACTTACTGGCCGTAGAGGCCTTGCTCTCTCAGTAATTGATCCAGACCAGCTGAGACTAATTCGGCATGCAGTTCACCTTCACCATCAAAAACCGGTAAAACATGGGTCACAGGAACCGGGCGATGCCCTTCTCCATATTGTGTTGGCTGGATATTACTGTCCTGATTGAGCTCCTGTAATACCAGTTCACAGCCATCTAACAACTCAATAATTTCACAGCGTTGATGGTGGTATACGACTTGCTGACCAATCAGGTTCAGCAAGTCGTCACAGGTAAATTTATGATTCCTTGGCATCTGCTTTAGGACTCTCTTCCGTTGGTTTTGTTTTTTCAACCTTCTGAGTCTCATTATCAGCCGAAGCAGGATTTTTTTCTACCTCATTTGCATCACGATTTTCTTTGTCTTTTGGAGGTGCACCACGTCGGCGACGATTATTACTGCTGGCACCGGTGCTAGTACGTGAGCGGCGTGGCGCTGGTTTTTGCGGTATTTTATTACCGTCCACCTCTGGCTCAGTCGATACTGGAATGGCATTACCATTTACTTCCGGTTCCGGCGCAGGTATCGCATTGCCATTCACTTCTGGCGGCGGTGTCGGAATAGCGTTGCCTTTTTCGACGGGTTCAGCTTTTTCTACAGAATCCGTGGTAACGGCACCCGTAGCTGCTGTATCACCTTCACCACGTCCACGACGTCGGCGTCCGCCACGACGCGAACGTTTTGCGTTTGGATTACGTGTTTTATCGTCACCAGTCGTATCCGTTGCAGGCTTATTATCCGGCACTACGGTTTCAGCTGAAGCAGATTCGGAAGTTTTAGCACTTTTCGGCTCATCACTGGCATTAGCATCCGGACGACGGGGACGGTTATTTCGCCGATTGCTATTATTTCGACCTCGACTGCGACGGTTTTGATTTCTCGCTTCTTTTTCCACATCAGTCTCTTTTTCTGCGGCACGTTGCTTTGATGTATCGACAGACTCTTCAACAGGAGCTCCTGTTAAGACACCTAATAAACGCTTCAGCAGACTTGGTTTGCGCTCAGCCGCAGCAGGTTTAATGATCGGCGCCGGAGCGATGGGAGCAATCCCGGTAACGGCAGGCTGTTCCAAAACGGCTTTTTCTTTTAAAACAACGGTTGCTTCAATTTCTGGCGTCGTAATTAATTGATGGCTACTGGTCTGCTTTTCATTACCATCTTTAATGCGTTCGATATCGTAATGTGGTGTTTCCAGATGCGGATTAGGAATCAGCACCAGACGCACATTGTGACGTTTTTCAATCGCATCAATCTGAGCACGTTTTTCGTTCAGCATAAAAGTGGCAACAGAAACCGGCAATTGAATCACCAGTTGGCTGACATTGTCTTTGGTCGCTTCTTCTTCCACCAGACGCAATACCGCTAAACCCAGGGACTCAACGCCTCTCACATGGCCCAAACCAGCGCAACGCGGGCAGACTTCCTGATGTGCATCGCCTAATGCCGGACGCAGACGCTGACGGGACATTTCCAACAAACCAAAGCGGGAAATACGGCCAATCTGCACCCGTGCCCGATCCGATTTCAAATGGTCACGCAAACGGTTTTCAACTTCACGCTGATTACGGGTTGGCCCCATATCAATAAAGTCGATAACCACCAGCCCCCCCAAATCACGCAAGCGTAATTGACGGGCAATTTCCTCTGCCGCTTCGAGATTGGTGTTGAGCGCAGTTTCCTCAATATCACCGCCCTTGTTGGCACGCGCCGAGTTGACATCAATTGAAATCAACGCTTCCGTTGGATCAATGACCAGCGCACCACCGGAAGGTAAACGCACTTCATGGCGGAAGGCGCTCTCAATCTGGCTTTCCAACTGATAACGGGTAAATAATGGAACTTTGTCTTGATACAGCTTGAATTTGCTTAATTCATGCGGCATCACCATACGCATGAAATCGTAACCGGTTTGATAAACCTCAGGGGAATCCACCAGAATTTCACCAATGTCTTTACGTAAATAATCACGTAATGCACGGATGATGATATTACTTTCCTGATACACCAGAAACGGTGCAGCGCGGTCTTTGGTGGCTAAATCAATGGCTGTCCATAACTGAACCAGATATTCCAGATCCCATTGCAGTTCTTCAGTTTGCTTGCCAACCCCAGCTGTGCGGACAATCATGCCCATACCTTCAGGGATTTCCAGCTCACGTAAGGCTTCTTGCAGTTCAGCGCGATCATCGCCTTCAATGCGGCGAGAAATACCACCGGCACGTGGGCTGTTTGGCATCAGAACCAGATAACGACCTGCCAGGCTGATAAATGTTGTCAGTGCAGCGCCTTTATTGCCACGCTCTTCTTTTTCAATCTGAATAACCAGTTCCTGGCCAACAGAAAGCACATCCTGCACATTAATGCGGCCATTATTTTCGCCGTCATCTTTAGTTTGTCTGAAATACGTTTTACTGATTTCTTTTAGTGGCAGAAAGCCTTGGCGTTCAGAACCGTATTCAACAAAAACAGCCTCAAGGCTGGGTTCTACACGAGTGATTTTACCTTTATAAATATTGCCTTTCTTTTGCTCTCTGGAAGGGGTGTCGATATCCAGATCGAACAAGCGCTGGCCATCGACCATCGCGACACGCAACTCTTCCTCGTGTGTTGCGTTAATTAAAATTCGTTTCATTCATAAACCTCAGTTAGAGGTTCACGCGTCGGTACAGCCAGTAAGCCGGGCGGCATCAGCCTGCCCAGATCCAGAACGGCGTTTTATCAGCAATATAATCAACTAGTCGGGCACTGCCAGCATCGAATCATCAGATTGCTGGTCATTAATACAATGTCATCACATTGTGGCTGCAATAGGGTTCTGCAACGCTACATAACGGCTTGCGACTCTCTTTAGCCACAAACCGTTTGATTATTTACTTCGTCGCCCTGTCTCGTACATTTTTTGCTATTTGTTTTGCTGTAGCCAGACGTGGGAACCATTATTCTCAAAACAAGCTCCGTTTTGGGAGCCATGCATCACTGAACCCCTGTTCAGCGTATTCAAATTCGTTTCGTGTCCTCAGCCGCATCAACCCCATTCCTAGGGGGCGCGACGTTTGCTTAGGCCTGTTCATCAGAAAGTCGGTATACTGACCTCATTTTACGTACAGACCAACGGCGAAATATATCAGTCTGCAACCACATCAGCAAGAAATAACCTAACATTATTCTATGGCGAATTCTCCACAAGCATCACCGGCAGTTCAATTTATCGATATCAGGGCCGATCAGGCAGGTCAACGTATTGATAATTTTTTGATTACATTGGAAAAAGGCGTTCCCAAAAGCCGGATTTATCGTGCATTGCGCAAAGGTGAAGTTAGGGTCAACAAAGGTCGCATTAAACAGACCTACCGGCTACAGGCCGGTGATCAAGTGCGAATCCCTCCGCTTCGGGTCAGTGAAAAAGTAATTATCACTGAATTATCAGAGTCGCTGACCGATGCACTTGAACAGTCTATTCTACTGGAAGACGATGCACTGTTGGTCATCAATAAACCTTCGGGTCTGGCAGTACACGCTGGCAGCCAGATCCAGATAGGCGTTATAGAGGCTATGCGCATTATCCGTCCGCAAAATAGTTTTGTGGAACTGGTGCATCGACTGGATCGCGATACCTCGGGTTGTCTGGTGATAGCCAAAAGTCGTGAGGCCCTGCTCAATCTGCAGGAGCAGATGAAAACTTCTGAAACGGATAAACGCTACCTTACGTTGACCATGGGCCGTTGGCCGGCTCAGGAAAATATCGTTGACCTGGCTTTACAGAAAAACACGCTGAGTTCAGGTGAACGCATGGTGGCGCCGGATATTAACGGTAAAAAATCCAAGACACTATTTGAGGTAAAACAGGATTTTGCCGGATGTCAGCTGGTTGCTGCCAAACTTTATACCGGTAGAACACACCAGATTCGGGTCCATAGTGCCAGCCAATCACATCCGGTTGCCGGTGATGAAAAATATGGTAACCGCGAATTTAATAAACGTCTTAAACAAATCGGCTTAAAACGCATGTTTTTGCATGCCTGGCAACTGTCTATCAAGCATCCAATCACTCATGAACCGGTGACTTTTCATGCCGAATTACCTGACACATTAAAAGCTGTATTAAAGCAACTGGAAGGCCGGTCATGAGTCAATATCAAATGATCGTTTTCGACTGGGATGGCACCCTGATGGATTCCACCGGCCATATCGTATTCTGCATGCGGGAGGCTATTCACAAGTTGCAATTGTCCCCATTAACCGATAACGCCATCAGCCAGATTATTGGTTTGGGATTACCCGAAGCCGTCCGCACACTCTATCCGAACAGCACCGATGCCGATATTCAGCGACTAGCCATGGCGTATCGGGAAATCTGGCTGAACCATCCGCATGAATTGCCAATGTTTGATAATGCCGTTGAGTTATTGCATAAACTGGCTGATCAGAATATTTTCCTTGGTGTCGCGACAGGTAAAGGTCGTCGGGGTCTGGACAAAGTTCTTGCTGCTACCGGTTTGGCTGATTTATTTACCGCTACCCGCTGTGCTGATGAGTGCCATTCCAAACCGCATCCGCAAATGCTTGAAGAGTTGATAAGCTTCTGTGGTGTTGAAGCAGACTCCACGATGATGATTGGCGATACAGAATTTGATCTGCTTATGGCACATAATGCCGGGGCGAAAAGTGTTGCTGTAACACACGGCGCGCATGCTTTGGATCGTTTACAAGCCTGTAAGCCATTTCATATTGTGGATGACTTATTTGCATTGGATGAATGGTTGCATGGCAACAACCAACGGTTTTGATTATGATGTGACCCACTAACTTTAATTGTTCAGGATGAAACACAATGGCAACTTTTGGCGACTTCCCACCGGAACACAAACAAGATTCACAGAGTGCTGCAGCACAAAATGACCAATGGGAACGTAAAATCTTACAAGACCTCGCTTTTGCTGCCATAAAAGAGCAACGCGCCTCACGCCGCTGGGGATATGTATTCAAATTCCTGATACTGCTTTATCTTGTTGCAATATTTCTAATGACGAGACCGTTTGGTGGAAGCAACCTACCCTCCGGCCCCCACACCGCATTGGTTGAAGTAAACGGCGTGATCGCGCCAGAGACAGAAGCCAGTGCAGATCGTGTTGTAACGGGTATTCGTGATGCATTTGAGAGTCCACAGGCCAAAGGTTTGATTATTCGCATGAACACGCCAGGCGGCAGTCCGGTTCAATCCGGCGTCATCAATGATGAAATTACCCGTTTACGTACGACACGTCCCGACTTTCCGGTTTATGCCGTGATTCAGGATGTCTGTGCATCAGGCGGGTATTATATTGCGGTGGCGGCTGATGAAATTTACGCTGATAAAGCCAGTATTGTCGGTTCTATCGGGGTTCGCATGGATAGTTTTGGCTTTACCGAAGCGATGGATAAACTGGGTGTTGAGAGGCGCTCATTAACCGCGGGCGACAATAAAGCCTTCCTGGATCCGTTTATGCCCCTTAAAGAACAGGATGTTGAGCACGCCCATCAAATGCTCAACAATATTCATCAACAATTTATTGATGTGGTCAAAACCGGCCGTGGTGAGCGCTTGAAAAACGATGCTGATATCTTCTCGGGATTGTTCTGGTCCGGCGAACAGGCGCTTGAACTCGGCCTGATTGATGGACTGGCTAATAGCAGTACGGTGGCCAGAGATATCGTTGGCGCCGAAGAAATTGTTGATTACACACCTCGCCCGAGTTATCTGGATCGTTTTGCTGGTAGTCTGGGCGTGAAAATCAGTGAAACATTAATCAGTAGTCAATATTGGAATCTTCGCTAATGGATACCGGACATCATGATGAATTAGTGGCTAAAGCGCTGGCTGATCGCGAGGAATTATTCCGCTACGCCGATCTGAAACATCCACTGATTGCTTTGTTATTTAATGAAGCATCGCTGGACAAGTTAACCCCTGATGAATCGAGTGAATCATCATGGCTCTGACACCTCAATCACTGGTTAATAAGTCACTTGAGCTGGTCTCACCGCCCAGCACCTATGCCCGGCTGGATGAACTGATTCATGATCCCAATAGTGCTATTGATGACATCAGTAAAGTTATCAATACGGATCCGGCATTAACGACACGGCTACTGAAAATCGTCAACAGTCCGTTTTATGGTTTTCCGTCACAAATCAACACGATTTCACGCGCCATTACCGTTATTGGCACCCGTGAATTGACCAATCTGGTTCTGGCGACTTCGGTGGTCAATGCATTCAGCGGTATTCCCAAAACACTGATGGAAATGAACATCTTCTGGCGCCATAGTCTGGCCTGTGCAATTTGTGCCAAATTATTAGCTGAAGCGGCTGGACACAAACAAAGTGAACAGTATCTGATTGCCGGACTGCTGCATAACATCGGTAGCCTGGTTTTATATCAATCCGTGCCGGAATTGTCAGCTGAATCCATCAAAAGTGCCCGCTTTGGTCATGAGGTCTTGCATCTGGCAGAGCAACGGGTGATTGGTTTCGATCATACCGAAGCAGGAGAAGCGTTAATTCAGGCATGGCGTTTGCCTGAGTCCCTTGGTTTTGTTGCCAGACATCACCATAATCCACTGGCTTCGGGCTATGCGGCTGAAGTCTGCATCGTGCATGTTGCCGATGTTATGGTCAGTGCCGTTCCATTTGGCCATAGCGGTGATCAACATGTACCGCCGCTGGATCCTGTGGCCTGGGATAGACTGGAGTTACAGCCGGAAGTTATTCCCCCCATACTCCGCAAAGTTGCCATTCAATTGGAACATCTGGCAGCAAACTTATTATAAAACTCACTTATACGAACAGAAAACAAACAAGCAAGAGGCAAACATGAGAACAGTATTACTTGGCGCGCCGGGTTCCGGTAAAGGTACCCAGGGTGTTTTTCTATCGAAAAAATTCAATATCCCGCAAATATCTACTGGTGATCTGCTGCGTGCCGCAGTCACCGCAGGTTCTGAATTAGGTAAACAGGCTAAATCTGCGATGGATGCCGGTGCGCTGGTTTCAGATGAAATCGTGATTGGGCTCATTCGTGAACGACTGACCCATGATGATGCCAGAAATGGTTATATTCTCGATGGCTTCCCACGTAATATTGCTCAGGCCGAAGCGTTAGATAAAATGCTTGGCGATCTGGGCCAGCCGCTGCAGGGTGTTGTGTTGCTTGATGTGCCATTCACAGAGCTGATGCAGCGATTAACAGGCCGTCGTACCTGTAAAGATTGTGGTGCCATTTTTAACGTGCATTTATCACCACCGGCTAAGGAAGGTGTCTGTGATAACTGTGGTGGTGAGTTATTTCAGCGCCAGGATGACAACGAAGCCACTATCGAAAATCGTCTGAAAGTCTATGAAGAGCAAACCGCACCGTTAGTGGGTTTTTATCAGCAACAGAATAAACTGCATACGATTAAAGGCACCGGGGATATCGATGCGATTACCGATGCAGTTGGCGCCATTTTCGACGACATCTGATTTGTATTAGCACGATGGCAGTTATTCTGGCCACCGGCATTGCCACGCTGGATATTATCAACGAAGTTGCCAGTTATCCGGCTGAAGATGCTGAAGTTCGGGCATTGTCACAACGCATGAGCCGGGGTGGTAATGCCAGCAACACCCTTTGTGTGTTGAGTCAGCTGGGCCATAAGAATTATTTGGCGGCAACATTAATTGATGAAGCTGACGGGCACATTATCGAAGCCGATCTCAATCGCTATCAGATTAATACACAGTTTTGCCCTCGTCTTAATCAAGGCAAAATGCCCACATCTTATATTACGCTGAATCGACAGAACGGTAGCCGAACCATAGTGCATCATCGTGATTGTCCTGAGCTAACTTTTGCCACATTTGAGAAAATCGATTTAAGCTTGTTTGACTGGTTGCACTTTGAAGGTCGTAACGTTACAGAGTTAGCAAAAATGCTCGAACATTGCCGACAAAACTCACCAAATGTGCCGATATCCCTGGAAATTGAAAAACCTCGTGACGGTATTGAAAGTTTATCCGGGATGGCTGACTGGCTGTTTTTCTCCAGAGCATACGCTGAAGCAAAAGGTTATCGTCTCGCTGAGGATTTGTTTGATGATCTTTGTCATGCACATTCGGCAACCTGCACCTGGGGTGCAGAGGGAGCGTATGGCTGGCACAATGCACAGATGATTTTTTGCCCCGCGACCAAAATTCCTAAGGCAGTCGACAGTCTGGGAGCTGGTGACACCTTTAATGCCGGCATGATCCATAGTCTGTTGGCAAAAAAGTCGCTTAATGACAGTCTGCAATTTGCCAGTCAGTTGGCCGCCAACAAATGCCAACAATATGGTTTTGAAAATCTTGTTAAATCGTTATGAAAAAATTTGTATGTCATATCAAAGACCTGAAAGACCATCATAGTTATGGTTATCAGATCGCACTGGAAGACGGAGAGCTGGATATCCTGGTAATACGCCAGGGTAAAGATGTCCGGGCTTATCTCAATCATTGTCCGCATCTGGGAATCCCATTGAACTGGCAACCGGATAAATTTTTATCAGTGGAAGAAACACATATCCAATGTTCTACTCACGGGGCATTATTTACGCTGGAAGAAGGGTATTGTATTTCTGGCCCATGCCGCGGACAGAGTCTGACAGCCCTGCAGACAGAAGTAGATGAGTTAAATAACTTATATCTGGTCTCACAATAATAAAATTCTGACCGCTTCCCGCAACTGCCCAAGCAGTTCCTGTTTACCTTTCAGGTTTAATTGCCTGCAGACGACAGGTATTGGTTGCTGCTGCAGTACAAAAACCAAACAAATTGATTGCAAAATTGTCGGCATAGATAAAAATCTCTGCTGCTTGACACAATTTACAACAAACTTGCGGATGGCTATCTGGCAGGCATCATAATGACGCTTTTGGAAAGCAAATGCCGTTATCTCCTCTTCGTCCACCACTGTTAATGGAAGTTCGGATTGCGGCAGCATCTGCGTTAATAATGGAATTAAGCCTGCTTCCAGGTGAGAAAGTTGGCTGAGCAATAAATCCGGCCATTGCTCAATCAGCCGTTGCTGGGTCTGCTCAATCAACATTTTCCCGGCAGGGCTGATTGGTTTTGCCAGAATTACGGCATGTCGACCACTGATATGATCGCTATGGGCTCCCACACGCAGCAGACCATAATCGCTGTTTTGCCAAAATCGCACTAAAGATTCACTGGCTGCAAAACTGCAACCCACAATATCGGTGTTTTCAGGTAAATGACTGATCACGGTATTTAATAAATAGTGTCCGATCCCTCGATTTTGGAGTGCTGGATGCACTGCAATACGTACTATCCTTTGATAATGATATTCTCCGGCGATACTAATCCCGGAATGCGCCAGCAGCGTTTGTGGCAACAGGTGCCCGTTCAGCCGACGCTCTCCGGCAAATACCGCCGCCGCCAACCTTGGGTTAATAGGACCTTCGGCAACCAACCAGACAGTAGCAACCAGTTGCTGTTGATTAAACACACCCAACAACCACATATCATCACGATCCAATAGCATTTGCAGATCGGATGGTCGGGTTCGATAATGTGCCGTGACCATCAAACCAAAGCACTGTCTTAATAGGGCTTCGTCCTGTAATAACGCATCGGCACTCAGCTTTTTCACCTGCAGCTGATTTATCTGGAGATCAACAATTAATTCTTTGGCAACCGGCTCAGCATCCAGTAAACATAATTCAAAACTGAACTGTTCCAATGCATCCCCCGGATTCCAGCGTACCGGTTGGGTTAATTCAATCTGTCGCCAGTCGGGCGTATGCAGATCGAGGATTTGTTGAAACTGCAGTTTAAAGCCGCGCCCACTGCCTTCATATCCATGTAAAGTCGTCGCAAAAATGATGCGTGAATAACGCTGTAACATCTGTTTAAGCATCGGCAAGGTCAATGCGGCGGCCTCGTCCACCAGCAGCACATCTGCTTCCAGCTCATTTTCAAGTAACGCATCAGGTGCGACAAACTGAATTTCACAGCCATTCCAGAATAATTGTCCGTGCCCTAATTGGGCATCGATTAATTCACTGCTGGCATGTTTAAACAAGGTATCGACACTCGCATAACCGGGTGCGGTCACGATGATTTTCTGTTTACCCTGGCGTATTAATTCCGCCGCCGCCACACCGAGCAAAGCGGTTTTCCCGCGTCCTCTGTCGGAAGTAATTAATAAGGGACGCCGACGATGCCCAAATGCCGTTTTATGCACCAGACTTAATGCATTTTGTTGATCCGCTGTCAGCTTAAATTTTGTTTCTGTCGATTTTTCGGGGCGAAAATCCGATGGCAAAAGCTGGCCGGGAAGCCACTGATGAAAATCGGCAAACTCCACAAGATAACGATCTACAATCTGCTCAAAACGTTGATACCAGTTGGAGGCCAAATTTTTTTCTGGCAACAGAATGAGCAGGATACCGCCAGCACGGATGGTACCAACAATAGCGGCAAAACTGTCTGCATTAAACTCCTGCAGTGCATCAAAAACCACCACATCAAATTCACGGCCGAGAAATTGACGGGCCTGTTTTTGCAGATATTTATCGGCAGATACTTGTGAGGAATCCGTGAGCCAGATATGTGTTGCTGCCCCCCATACAGCCAGCAAGGCTTCTGCCGTCTGATGGCATAGTTCCCACTCCCCCTTTACCAGTAAACATCGTCTTGGCGGCCTGTTCAATTTCATGAGTGCGGGGCTGAATTAATAATGAGGTGGCGGTGGCTCATCCGCTTGTTGCACTAATTGATCGGCTTGCAACGCTTCCACCTGACCAAGCAGTTTTTCCAGGCGACGTTCCAATCGATCAATTTGTTGTTGCTGATCAGTAACCACCTGGTTCAGCTGTTCGATAACCCCATCCTGAAACGCCATACGGGTTTGTAAATCTACGATGTCTTCATTCATAGCAAACTCTCCCCTTTCTTATAGATAGTCGACTACAAAGTTCATAGAACAATAGTGGATTTCCGACATCAGTCATCCCCATCATAGGATAACGCCGGTGCTAACCAGCGCTCGGCATAATCCAGTGTCCAGTTTTTACGCTTCGCATAATCCTTGACCTGATCTTCGCTGATTTTGCCTAATCCGAAATAACGTGATTCGGGGTGGGCAAAATAAAAGCCGCTGACTGCTGCTGTAGGTAACATGGCAAAACTTTCGGTCAGCGTCATGCCGATACGTTTTTCCACATCCAGTAAATCCCACAACAGACCTTTTTCAGTATGATCCGGGCAGGCGGGGTAACCAGGGGCCGGACGTATACCCTGATACTTCTCATCAATCAGATCTTCATTGTCCAGTTGTTCATCTTTCTTGTAGCCCCAGAATTCCTTGCGAACCCGCTCATGCATTCGCTCGGCAAAGGCTTCAGCCAGACGATCGGCCAGCGCTTTCAACATGATGCTGTGATAGTCATCATGATCTTCTTCAAAACGTTCAATATGTTCGTCAATGCCAATACCAGCGGTGACAGCAAACGCACCGATATAATCCTCAACGCCACTATCTTTTGGTGCGAGGAAATCTGCCAATGCGGCATTAGGTCGACCTGGTGGTTTTTCAGCTTGCTGGCGCAAAGAGTGCAATTTCATCAATACTCGCTGACGGCTGTCATCTGTATAGATTTCAATATCGTCATCGCCGACACTATTGGCAGGAAACAGACCAATTACGGCGCGTGCTTTCAGCCACTTTTCATCAACAATCTGTTTGAGCATTTTTTTCGCATCTTCAAACAAATGCGTAGCATGTTCACCGACAATTTCATCGGTCAGAATACGGGGGTATCTGCCAGCCAATTCCCATGACTGGAAAAACGGTGTCCAGTCGATGCGCTCCACCAGCTCCTGCAAGGGATAATCATCAAATACCTGAATACCGGTTTGAGAAGGTTTGACCGCTTGATACGCTGGCCAGTCAATTTTGGTTTTATTGGCGCGGGCCTGTTTCAAAGTCAATAAACGCCGCGTGGATTTACGACCTTTATGCTGATCCCGTTTGGCCTGATAATCCGTTTTGATTTTGCCGACAAAGTCATCCCGGGTGATTTTACTGACCAGATTCTGTGCCACGCCAACCGCACGTGATGCATCTTTTACATAGATCACCGGACCATGATAATTCGGATCAATCTTGACGGCAGTATGGATTAGCGAAGTGGTGGCACCGCCAATCATTAGCGGGATTTCAAAACCGAGCCGCTCCATTTCCTTTGCCATGTGGGCCATTTCTTCCAGTGAAGGCGTAATTAAACCTGACAGGCCGATAATATCGACATTTTCCTTACGTGCGGTTTCCAGAATCGTGGCAGCAGGAACCATTACGCCCAGATCAATGATCTCGAAGTTATTGCACTGCAACACCACGCCGACAATATTCTTACCGATATCGTGAACATCGCCTTTCACCGTCGCCATTAAAATCTTGCCATTGCTGCTGCTGACGGTACTGTCGTCTTTTTCCAGTTCGATGAAGGGCATCAGATAGGCAACAGCTTTTTTCATTACCCGGGCGGATTTGACGACTTGAGGCAAAAACATTTTGCCCTCGCCGAACAAGTCCCCGACCACATTCATGCCGTCCATCAACGGGCCTTCAATGACCTCTAACGGTTTAGCATATTCCTGCCGAGCCAGCTCGGTATCTTCTTCGACAAAGTCCGCGATCCCCTTAACCAACGCATATTCCAGCCGTTTAACCACTGGCAGACTGCGCCACTCGAGATCTTCTTTTTTCTCGACACTGCCGTCGCCTTTATATTTATCGGCGATCTCCAATAAACGATCAGTGGCATCATTACGACGGTTTAAAATGACGTCTTCCACCCGCTCACGTAATTCTTCTGGCAAATCATCATAAATCGCCAGCTGACCGGCATTGACGATACCCATATCCATACCGGCTTTAATGGTGTGATACAAAAACACCGCATGAATCGCTTCACGCACCGGATTGTTACCACGAAACGAAAACGACACATTGGAAACGCCGCCGCTGATCATCGCATGGGGCAGGCTTTGTTTGATATCACGGGTGGCTTCAATGAAATCGACGGCATAATTGTTATGCTCATCAATACCGGTAGCCACGGCAAAAATATTCGGATCAAAGATGATATCTTCGGCTGGAAAATGCACTTTTTCGGTGAGGATTTCATAACTGCGGGTACAGATTTCCCGTTTACGTTCGCGGGTGTCGGCCTGACCATCTTCATCAAACGCCATAACAATAACTGCTGCGCCATAACGGCGTACCAGCTTGGCCTGTTCGATGAATTTTTCCTCACCTTCCTTGAGACTGATCGAGTTGACGATGCCTTTGCCCTGAATACATTTGAGGCCGGCTTCAATGATTTCCCATTTGGAAGAGTCAATCATGATCGGCACCCGGCTGATATCAGGTTCGGCTGCGACCAGATTGAGGAAGGTTACCATCGCATCCTGCGAGTCCAGCATGCCTTCATCCATATTGATATCGATAATCTGCGCACCGTTTTCCACCTGCTGACGGGCAACTTCCAGCGCGGTATCGTAATCACCTTCCTTGATCAGTTTGGCAAACCTCAGCGACCCTGTCACATTGGTGCGTTCACCAATATTCACAAACAGACTTTCCGGAGTAATGGTTAACGGCTCCAGACCACTCAGACGGCAGTAATGCTTGTTTTCAACTCGCTGACGAGGTTTAACGCCCTCGACGGCTTCGGCAATGGCTTTGATATGTGCCGGTGTGGTGCCACAGCACCCACCAATGATGTTTAAAAACCCGGATTCTGCCCATTCCCTGATATGAATTGCCATGGCTTCAGGTGATTCATCATATTCACCAAATTCATTTGGCAGGCCGGCATTAGGATGCGCGCTGACATAACTGGTGGAAATATTGGACAACTCTTCAACGTACTGGCGTAATTGTTCCGCACCTAACGCACAGTTCAAACCGATCGATAACGGCTGTACATGTGACAACGAATTCCAGAAGGCTTCGGCTGTTTGCCCGGAAAGTGTACGGCCACTGGCATCGGTAATAGTGCCAGAAATCATCACCGGCAAATGCACATCATGCTGTTCAAAATACTGTTCGATAGCAAATACGGCAGCCTTGGCATTCAAGGTATCAAATACCGTTTCCACCAGCAGCAGATCACTGCCCCCGTCGACCAGACCACGTATGGCTTCCAGATAGGCTTCGACCAGCTGATCAAAATTGACGTTACGAAAACCGGGATTATTTACATCCGGGGAAATACTGGCAGTTCTATTGGTAGGGCCTAAAACACCCGTGACAAAACGCGGTTTATCGGGGTTGCTGGCCGTAAATTCATCGGCCACTTCACGGGCCAGCTGGGCAGAGACTTTATTCAGTTCATAAACCAGATCTTCCATCTGGTAATCCGCCATCGCAATCGAGGTACCATTAAAGGTGTTGGTTTCGACAATATCGGCACCGGCTTCAAAATAAGCCCGATGAATATCGCGAATGATTTGCGGCTGGGTCAATGACAGTAAATCGTTGTTGCCTTTCACATCACAGGGATGATTGGCAAAGCGTTCTCCGCGGAAATCTGCCTCGCTCAATTTGTAACTTTGCAGCATGGTACCCATGCCACCATCCAGAACCAGGATCTTGTGTTCAAGCAGACTGCGAATTTGATGAGAAGCTGTGGTCAAAACGGTTTTCCTGTCAGGCTGTTAAAGGATCTGTTTATCTTTCCACCCCCGCAGCATTGAATTAAAATTAAGCTTCCAGCAGTGGTGGCAATAAAAGACAAGCGGACTCTGGTTAAAAAAACACCTGATTATAACAGAACATGCCGGCCCTTCTGCCATGTTCAGCTTTTCTGCTGAACATGGCAGAAGAGTCATAAAAATGACTCTGCTGCTATCAGAAAATGAAAACTAAATATTAGGGGTCTGGTGCACTGTTTTATTCCTTACTCATCATTTTATGCAAACTATCCAATAGCTGAGAAGGGACAGGGAAAACAATCGTTGAACTCTTATCTCCGGCAATTTCGGTCAAGGTCTGCAAGTAGCGCAGCTGGATTGCCGTAGGCTGTCGAGCCAGTTGTTCGGCTGCTTCTACCAACTTGCCTGAAGCCTGAAATTCCCCGTCGGCATGGATAACCTTGGCTCGACGTTCACGTTCCGCCTCGGCTTGCTTGGCAATCGCCCGAATCATGCTCTCATCGATATCCACATGCTTGATTTCAACATTGGAGACCTTGATACCCCACTGATCGCTCTGCCGATCGAGAATATGCTGTATATCATCGTTCAGGCGATCCCTTTCCGCCAGCAACTCATCCAGTTCATGCTGCCCCAATACGGAACGTAATGTTGTCTGGGCCAGCTGACCGGTAGCATCCATATAGTTTTCCACATTAATAATGGCTTTCTGCGGATCAACCACCCGGAAATACAATACGGCATTCACATTGACAGAAACATTGTCACGGGTAATCAGATCCTGTGATGGCACATCCAGCACCAGCGTTCGCAAATCCACTTTGACCATCTGCTGAATAAACGGAATGACAACAATCAACCCGGGGCCTTTCACCTTGTAAAAACGCCCCAGCAAAAAGATAACACCACGCTCATATTCCCGCAGCACCCTGAAAGTACTGAGGATCAGCGCAACAATGATGAATACAATTACAAGAATAAACGTTTGCATGCTCATTACTCCTTAATGGCTTCTACGTGTAGGACAAGTCCATCACGTGCAACTATCCGCAATACCTCGCCCCTGGTCACCGGTTCCTGACTGAAAGCTTGCCACTGCTCGCCCATCGCATAAACTTTTCCATGGCCGGTAAAATCTTCCCGCGCCTCTGCCTGCGCGCCGATGATAGCCTCTTGTCCACTGACCACCATTGTTTTTCGGGCACGCAAAGCAGCACCGATAACAAAAACAAAAATGGCAAACGACATCACAGCCAGCGCAGCGATTAACGGCATGGAAATCTGATATGCCGGTAACTCACTATCCATCAACATAATCGAGCCAAAAACAAAGGCCAGTAATCCTCCGATCCCCAAAATCCCGAATGACGGACTGAATGCCTCCCCCATCATCAAACCAATACCCACAATCAATAAGGCCAGCCCGGCATAATTAATCGGCAACATATGCAGAGCAAACGCTGCCAGCAACAGGCAAATGATTCCGACAACACCGGCAACGCCCATACCCGGGTTGTAAAACTCCAGAATCAATCCGTAAATACCTATCATCAGCAATATGTAGGCGACATTAGGATTGGTAATCAGATTTAATAATTCATAGCGCCATCCCGCTTCGATTTCTGTCAATTCGATATTGTCCAGCTGCAGGGTCACATTGCCACTTTCCAGTATCACCTCTCTGCCATTCAAGCTCTGTAAAAGCTGTTGCAGATCTTTTTCCACTATATCGATTACCCCATTTTCAAGAGCATCTGTGGCACTGAGGTTGGCAGCTTCACGTACGGTTTCTTCGGCCCAATCCGCATTACGGCCACGAAGTTCCGCCAAACCACGGATATAGGCCACCGCATCATTCAGCATTTTCTTATCCATGGCATCGGGGGTGTTTTCTTTAGGCTTATCTTTGTCAAAATCAGGAGTGATACCGCCTGGCTGCATTTTTACCGGAGTGGAAGACCCGACATTGGTTGCTGGAGCCATCGCGGCAATATGGCTGGCATAGAGAATATACGTGCCTGCACTTGCAGCTCTTGAACCGGAAGGAGAAACATAGGTGGCAACGGGGATTCTGGCAGACAGAATGGCTTTGATGATGTCGCGCATGGAAGGATCCAAACCGCCCGGTGTATCCAATTGTAAAACCAGCAACCGGACATTTTCTTTTTCAGCCTTACGCAGCGTACTGATAAAAAAATCAGCTGTTGCAGGACTGATTGCGCTCTGAATGGTCATGGTCCAGACTTTATCTGCGGCATAGGCAGGTTTCTGCACAAACAACAGACAACAAAACAGCAATATTAAGGTGCTTATGTAACGCTTGGTCACGACACTTTTCATAGCGTTTGCCTGGCTGGTATCCGAGATTTCATGGTGGAGCAAAGTGAATACGCGTGTCAACATAAATCCTTATTTAAACAACAGATTACGGTTTTAAGGATTAGGATTTATTATGCACACACAGTGTATGTTGACCACTCAATCACATACCGAAAAACAGATACTATTCCTCGCTGCTTTCAAACGGAGTTTTCATGCATGCGATAACTGGTATATCCACCGCGAGAGAGCTTCCAGCTGTCTGCTGTCTTCTTCAAGTGCTTGATTAAACTCATCCGCCAAATCTTTTAACCCCATATTAGTGAACAGTTCATGCAAGGTATGCCACTCGGAATTATCATTTGTGGCGAATATCAATACGGACTCAAGGCACTGTAAAACAGTGGTGTTTTTTTTGGTGAATACCTTGGGGATCTGTAAGCTTGCCAGTAAAGTGGAATCCGTATCCGGAATCCATTCATCAGGATCAAAGCCTAAGGTTTCAATAGCGGTCTTAAGCAAGAGACTGTGTTCAACCTCCTCATCACGGAATTGTCGTAGCTGATCGAGAGAAATAACGGTTTTTATTTCTTTTCGGTTTGCCAGACATTTAATAATCAGTGCTTCATACAACCTGACACTGGCGCGTTCAAACGCCAGTCGCTGGCCTAATTTATGTAACAGTAACTCTGTATTATGCTGATGGACTTTTTTTATATCGCCAGCAGTTCCATCAGGAACAGATTTACTCAGCTTCTGAAGGTCCATTTCATCTATAAATTCAGGATGAAGTCCAATTTTTGCTTTGTTGCTTTCCAAAGTGTTGCTGGTCGAGGCTAAAGCATCATCCGTGACTGTTTTTGAAAACCGGGAATGTTGATCCGGATTAAGGTGACTATCTGATTTTCTGGCATGTGGCATGGCAGCGTCCTTTTATCTTGTGAGCTTGAAACTTGGTTAATTAAATCAGTGTGATAAAAAATTGTGTTCAACACCGAAAGCTCATCCAAATCAAGCCGTAAATTTTCTTTGTTAATCGTTTCACATTGATGTCAGTGATAAGGCATCAATGTGTTTGAAAAATTTCTACCTGGATAGGCAGCCAGATAAGCACCCTCCGCAACAACTGATGCATAAGCAGACGAGACTTGCGCACTGGGTAAAACTTGATTAGACATGTGTAAATTAATCCGGGCAGAAGCTCCTGCTGGATCACGCTTCATAACGGTTTTGGCAGGTGGGGTAGCCGGCAATAGGTGAGTGGATGGAGGATTATTCTGGATTGGTGAACGCCCCGGATTCAGCGCACTAACAACCTGATTACTCTGATGCTGGTCATTTGTGGGAAGATGGGGCTGTGGTTGCTCCACTTGTTCTGCTACCACCAATGGTGTGGCAAAAAAAGCCATCGAAACAGTTGCTGAAAGAAATAACTTTCTAGACATTTCTTTAATCCTTAAATATAAGGTAGCTGTCAAAAAGACCGCTTTTTATAACCAATTGTTTCCAGCCAAACCCGGTTAATTTAATTCTTTATTCAATCAAGCTGTTCAATGGCCGATTCGATCCAAACCCGATGATGGCGCACATCGCCCAAAGCCTGTTTCAGCATGAGCTGGATATAGCCCGGGTATATCTCTTCATTGGCATTTTCGTATAGCTTGTTCGTCAGGTTTTCGTTTAGCAACATGGCTTGCAGTATAGATTTGTCCCCACCAATTGCAGCGATTACCACTGGTCCTTTGGTCAAAAATTGTTTGTAATCAGCACCGTCAGGTGGGGCGCCACCTTCCTGTATAATGGCGTCACAAAATTGTATTAAATGTCGCTCGTGCTCCCCCAGAAATTCTGTCATTTTTGCCCGGTAATCCAGATTGTCCAATCGTTCAATGGCCGCTTCGTAAGTTTCGATGGCATTGAATTCCAATGACACCAAATCACCAATCTTACTGATAACTTGTTCAGAATCCATGACATCACTCTCATCAATTACTTCCATCGTATGTTCATCACTTTTAAAGTTGGCAATTAATTTGTTACGCATTTGTTCAGTTGCCCATAATCATTCAGCTAGCCATTTTCCAGTATGTTTCTGAACTGGCTTGTGCACATGATGATGCTGTTTACATTCACTGGCACTTGCCTCACATATGTCAGCGCAAAGCTGCCATATCATCTTGAGAAACTCACTTTCCACAAACCATGGCAAACTCTATGCCAGCAATCGGATTTGATAGTTCATGCAGGTGGTACAAGGTTTTTGTCGGTATGATTTTTAATAAAAGCAGGAATAACATTCACTTTGCTGTATAAAAAATTCCTATCGCCGGTAATTTTTACTCGGACAGAACATCTATATGCCGATGGCAATATTCACTGCATCCTGAATGATAGTTGGCCTTAAAGCGTTCGTGTTTGATCGGAATAGTTTTGCAGTGGTACATATTCTGGTATTGCTCAGTATTTGCTATTCATCCTGGAGGATTTAAGGCATGACGCAATCTATTGCTAATACTTTTAGTGATCCAAGAAGCCGTTATCCACGTCCCGAGTTCGAAACGCAGCAACAGTCAATTCCGGGACAAGAAAAAATCATGAAACCGACACCGAAGCCTTTTTTCACTTCTCCCGCGTCGTGTTAAAACATATTCCACCGGGTGGTTCGATCATCAATGCCACCTCTATTCAGGCATTTGAGCCAAGCAGCAATCTTGCCTCTTATGCAGCGACAAAAGCAGCGATTGCTAATTTCACACTATCACTGGCTTCTGAGGCCATTAACCAGGGCGTCAGAGTAAACGGCATGGCACCTGGCCCGATATGGACACCATTAATCACTAGGACTTGTTGCTCTC